>VCMH01000082.1_pt1 | contig 24356 bp, 17 predicted proteins | sample 3385031 | NCBI WGS metagenome assembly VCMH01 (sample SAMN11833398, study PRJNA544312) | saline spring metagenome | isolation source: microbial filaments from arctic saline spring | place: Canada: Axel Heiberg Island, Nunavut | collected 2010-05 | reverse complement strand
ACACGACGACTGTTATGAGCAAGTCGCAAAGAGCTTACAACTCTTTTGTCCTAGTCATTATAGGTATGATTCCTTGGTGCAATTTTTCAAGATGATAGTGATGAATAACTTATTGCAAAATGGCGATGCACATCTTAAAAACTTTGGGGTACTGTATTCAAATATTCATCAAATTCAAATTGCTCCTGCTTACGATATTGTAAGCACCACGGCTTATATTCAAAATGACATACCTGCTTTAACGCTTCTTGGTTCTAAACGCTGGCATAGCAAAGATAAATTGATTCGCTTTGGAATTGAGACATGCGTGTTAAGTAATAAAAAGGCTTTGGAATTGTATGAGGAATGCTTGCAGGGCATGAAAATCCTTCTAAAAAACGTCAATCAAAGACTTGAAACTGAATCGCAACCTGACAAGATTAAAATACTTCTTCATCTACAAACATTAGCAAAAGAAGCATTAGATTGATCCCCTAGCGTGAGATTATTGCACTTGATGCCACTCCGTCATTATCGGGCATCGACCTACCGCCGTCATTCCCGTACTTGATACGGTAATCTCTCTTTGCCGCATGAGATCCCCCGGTCAAGCCGGAGGATGACGTGGGAAGTGCCTGAGTATGGACTAGAGGGTGTCATTATAGGGCATCGACCCACTACCGTCATTACCGTACTTGATACGGTAATCTCTCTTTGCCGCGTGAGATCCTCCGGTCAAGCCGGAGGATGACGAGGAAAGGGGAATCGGAGTATGGGTGAGTGATGTCATTACCGAGTTTAGGCACTCATCGTCATTATTGGACTTGATCCGGTAATCTTAAAACCATCGTCATTATCGTGCTTGACGCGGTAATCTAGAAGAAGACGTCATTATCGGGTTTAATCCGTAATCCCCTAAAAGATAGTGTCTACTTTTCTCTTATTTGCTCGAATAATTAATATTATTGCGTATATAATTAGCTTTACACCTTACTTTTATGAAGTGTTCTGTTATGATGGATTTTCATCATTTTTACAATGGTGTCTTATTTTTGTCATAGTGGAGTATGCTTATGTTATTGAAAAATAGTTTATTAATCGCTTTATTTAGTTTTAGTGCGGCTGTGTTGGCGAGTCCTGTGAATGTGAATAGTGCTTCGGTTGGAGAGATTTCTGCGGCATTAAGTGGTATTGGCCCAGTCAAAGCAGAGGCGATCTCTACATACTGTCAAGAATCGTCTTGCTTAAAACCAGCGGATCTTTTGCAAGTGAAAGGGATTGGAGCGAAGACATTAGAAAAGATTAAAGTTGATCTGGTTTTCGAGAAAACCTAATAAGTCAAAAGTTGATTAATTCCTACCAGGCCTGGTCATTTGATTGGGCTTTTTTTGTTTTAAGCGACGGGTTTATAGGTTTTATGTATCGCCCTGTTTTCTGATATTTACCGATGTGACGTTTTGAAAGAAAAGATGCCAACGACGACCGTTTTAAATCTAAGCAATTATTTAATGAGAGGTAAAGATGTCTGCAAGATGTAAATTTAAGTTACCAGGCCTGGTCATATTGTTGAGCTTTTTATGTGGCTGGTTGCCAGTGCATGCGAATGATTTAAATGCGAGCGAATCAAAGGTATCTGACACCTCAAACGTCACTACTCAACATTCCTTAGCTCCCTCAAAAGTTGCTAAGTTCGTCCCAGATCTATTGTTGCTAAAAGAGTATGTGGCGGGACAAAATGTCGATGGTTGGTTAATGAGTGAAAAGTTGGATGGGGTGCGGGCTTACTGGAATGGTAAGCAATTAATGAGTCGCAATGGCAATCCATTTGCAGTGCCAGACTGGTTTACCGAGAACTTCCCACCCTTCGAATTGGATGGTGAACTTTGGTTAGGACGTCACCAATTTGAACAAACCATGTCAATCGTAAATACCCAAACTGCGCATAAGGGATGGAGGAATCTTACCTTTCAAATTTTTGAACTACCCAATCAATCCGGTGGTCTTTTAGCGCGTTTGAATATTTTAAATCTCTATTTAAAACAATTCCCGGCGCCTTATTTGCGCATTATTGAGCAGGTTAAAGTGAGTGACGATTCGCAGTTGCAAGCCGAATTGCAGCGAGTTCTGGCGCTGAACGGTGAAGGATTAGTCGTTAGAAATCCACAAAGTTTGTATCAGACGGGACGCTCAAATGAATCCTTAAAGGTGAAGTTAAAGCAAGACGCTGAGTGTCAGGTAAAGGGGTATACAGCAGGCAAGGGTAAGTATCTTGGAAAAGTCGGTGCTTTAAAGTGTGAAGTTATGGATGGCCAATTTACGGATTTAACTGAGCCAAAGGATCGACTGCTTAAAATAGGCAGTGGCTTGAGTGATTTTCAAAGAGCTCATCCCCCCAAAGTAGGTGAGATGATTACTTTTCAATATATCGGTTTAACGCAAAAAGGCTTGCCACGATTTGCAGTATTTTTGCGCGTTAGAGATGCTCTTTAGACTTTAACCATGAATTGCTTCGCTTTGCTCGCAATGACGCAACTTCGTCATTATCGGACTTGATCCGGTAATCTAAACATAAAGACATTAACCACGAAGCCACGAAGCCACGAAGAAAAACCTTTATAGGGCGTTCTGCTATCCGTATTCGTGGTTAGAGTAAAAACTTGTAATTCTCTAGGTTATTGCAAGGAGCGATAGTGACGTGGCAATCCATCCAAGCATAAAGACATTAACCACGAAGACACGAAGTCACGAAGAAAAACCTTTATAGGGAGTTCTGCTATCTAGAGATCCTCTGGTCAAGCCAGAGGATGACGTTGTGTCTGATTGCTGCGTTTAGAATTGAACCATGGATTGCTTCGCTTTGCTCGCAAAGACGGGCGGTGGTTCTACGTGTGTGTTAAGGTTTTGTCATTGCGAGGAACGATAGTGACGTGGCAATCCAGGGTTTTTCGGTGCTGGCTGAGGAGTTAAACCCATATCGTCATTATCGCGCTTGACGCGGTAATCTCTTTTTGCAGCGTGAGATCCCCTGGTCAAACCAGAGGATGACGAGGGATTTTGTCATTGCGAGGAACGATAGTGACGTGGCAATCTAGGGCTTACGGTGAATTGCTGTCCTTAGACGTCAACCATGAATTGCTTCGCTTTGCTCGCAATGACGGGGGTGGTTATACGTGTGTGTTAAGGTTTTGTCATTGCGAGGAACGAAGTGACGTGGCAATCCAGGGTTTTCGGTGCTGGCTGAGGAGTGAAACCCATATCGTCATTATCGCGCTTGACGCGGTAATCTTTTTTTGCAGCGTGAGATCCCCTGGTCAAGCCAGAGGATGACGAGGGATTTTGTCATTGCGAGGAACGATAGTGACGTGGCAAACTAGGGCTTACGGCGAATTGCTATCTTTAGACATTAACCATGAATTGCTTCGCTTTGCTCGCAATGACGGGCGGTGGTTATACGTGGGTGTTAAGGTTTTGTCATTGCGAGGAACGAAGTGACGTGGCAATCCAGGGTTTTTCGGTGCTGGCTGAGGAGTGAAACCCATATCGTCATTATCGCGCTTGACGCGGTAATCTTTTTTTGCAGCGTGAGATCCCCTGGTCAAGCCAGAGGATGACGAGGGATTTTGTCATTGCGAGGAACGATAGTGACGTGGCAATCTAGGGCTTACGGCGAATTGCTATCTTTAGACATTAACCATGAATTGCTTCGCTTTGCTTGCAATGACGGGTTCAAGCAGTTCTTACTTTGCCCGCTATCTTAAAACTTGGCTTGATGTAGGTGCTTAATTGAATTGAAAAAAAGCCCCGTTGATAAAAATATCAATGAGGCTTTTTTTGTAAAGCGATAATCAAGTCTGAATAGACCTTTTTATAGGTGTTTAGCTTTATTTTCCTTGCATAAACGCATCAATACGGTCTAAGGCATTGACCAGATTTTCCATGCTGGTTGCGAAAGAGATGCGTAGATGTTTATCTGCACCAAAAGCAGAGCCTGGGACAACGGCGACCAATTTATCTTCTAAAAGGGCGGTTGTTAAATCAGTATCAGTGGCCATGCCTTTCATTGTCAAAGCTTCAGAGATATCCATAAAGGCGTAAAAAGCGCCATCGGCGGCAATGCATTTGAAACCAGGAATCTGATTGATTCTTTCGACCACAAACGTATGGCGTTTTTTGAATTCAGTCAACATGGTTTGAATGCACTCTTGCGGGCCATTCAACGCTTCTACAGCCGCGGCCTGAGAGATCGAGCAAGGGTTAGAGGTGCTTTGTGATTGCACCTTGCGCATCCCGGTAATAATCTCAGCAGGACCGGCGGCATAACCAATGCGCCAACCTGTCATAGAGTAGGCTTTTGAAACCCCGTTCATAACAAGGGTACGATCAGTCAGTTCCGGGCAGACTTCCAATATATTGGTAAAAGGTACATTGCCAATCATAATGTGTTCATACATATCATCTGAGGCGATGAAAATATTTGGATACTTAACTAAAACGTCTGCTAATGCTTTAAGCTCACCGACGGTGTAGACGGCACCGGTTGGATTTGACGGGCTGTTGAGTACGACTATTTTGGTTTTAGGGGTAATCGCATCTTCCAGTTGAGTCGCGGTGATTTTAAAACCTTGCTCTATACCGGCTTCAATAATAATGGGTTCACCACCGCCTAACAGTGCCATGTCTGGATATGAGACCCAGTAGGGTGCTGGGATAATGACTTCATCGCCATCATTTAAAATCGCTTGGCAGAGGTTAAAGAAACTTTGCTTGCCACCAGAAGAGACTAAAATCTGGTTCATGGCATACTCTAAACCGTTATCACGTTTAAATTTAGCTTGAATGGCTTCTTTTAAATCAGGTGTGCCATCGACCGCGGTATAACGGGTTTGGCCATTTTGAATCGCTGTTATACCCGCTGCTTTGATATGCTCTGGCGTATCAAARTCGGGTTCGCCAGCGCCGAGGCTAATRATATCTTTACCCGCGCGTTTTAACTCAGCGGCTTTGGCTGTGATGACAAGGGTAAGGGAAGGTTTAACTCGATTAACACGATCAGATAAACTAGCCATTGATTGAATTTCTCCGCGAATGAATGAACTTGTATAATAGGTCTTTTGTTTGGCAACCAAGCCAGGAAAAAGTCTTTATAGAATCAAGTGCGCTTTGCATTAGTGTTTAATTAATATTGCCTCCTATTCTACTGGATTTTTACTAGGCTTTTAAAGGAATAATTGTGTCTAAATCGTTTGAATTAGTTTCTCCGTACTCTCCTAATGGAGATCAGCCAACGGCTATTGCCCAATTGGTTGAAGGATTGACGGATGGAGAGGCCTATCAGACCCTGCTTGGGGTGACCGGGTCGGGTAAAACTTTTACCATTGCGAATGTGGTTCAACAGGTGCAACGCCCAACGATTATTATTGCCCATAACAAAACATTGGCTGCGCAACTCTATGGCGAAATGAAGAGTTTCTTTCCTAATAATGCCGTTGAATATTTTGTCTCTTATTATGATTATTATCAGCCAGAGGCCTATGTGCCGGCTTCTGATACCTATATTTCAAAAGATTCATCGGTCAATGAACAGATAGAGCAGCTCCGTTTATCCGCGACTAAGGCTTTGTTAGAGCGCGAAGATGTTATTTTGATTGCCACCGTTTCGGCGATCTACGGTTTAGGCGATCCTGAAATGTATTTGAAGATGATTCTGCAGATTCGTTTGGGGGATAGGATTACACAGCGCGATATTTTAGACAGATTGATTTCCATGCAATATAAACGTAATGACATAGAGTTGTGGCGTGGTAGCTTTCGCGTACGGGGCGATGTTATCGATATTTTCCCAGCGGAAGCGGATGAATATGCCGTTCGCATTGAACTATTTGATGACGAAGTCGAGAGCATTGCGTGGTTTGACCCCCTTACGGGAGAGGTTTTGTCGCGGCCGAGCCGTGCCACCGTTTATCCTAAATCGCATTACGTCACACCAAAAGAGCGCGTTCTGGAGATGGTCGAACAGGTCAAGGTTGAGCTGGTCGAACGTTTGGCTGAATTGCGTTCCATGAGTAAGTTGGTTGAGGCGCAACGTCTAGAGGAGCGCACTCGACTCGATATAGAGATGATGGTGGAGTTAGGTTACTGCCAAGGCATTGAAAACTATTCGCGCTATTTGTCTAAACGAGGAGCTGGAGAAGCTCCTCCGACCTTAATGGATTATTTTCCAAAAAATTCTCTGCTGGTGATTGATGAAAGTCACGTCACCATTCCGCAAATTGGTGGAATGTATAAAGGCGATCGCTCACGTAAAGAGAATTTGGTCAATTACGGCTTTAGATTGCCTTCGGCGATGGACAATCGACCGATGATGTTTGAAGAGTTTGAGCGAGGCATGCCCCAAGCTATTTTTGTATCGGCCACACCGGGCAAATACGAAGCTGAACACTGCTCAACCATGGTGCAGCAAGTGGTGCGCCCAACAGGGTTGTTAGACCCTATTATTGAGGTGCGTTCGGCCGTCACCCAGGTGGATGATTTATTGGGCGAGATTCGCTGGCGTGCAGAAGCGGGTCAACGTATTTTAGTGACGACATTGACTAAGCGGATGTCAGAGAATCTAACTGAATATTTTGAAGACCACGGTGTTCGGGTGCGCTATTTGCATTCTGATATTGATACGGTAGAACGGATAGAAATTATTCGAGATCTACGCTTAGGCGAGTTTGATGTACTGATTGGTATTAACTTATTGCGAGAGGGCTTGGATATTCCAGAGGTGGCTTTAGTCGCTATTTTGGATGCCGATAAGGAGGGGTTTTTACGCTCTGAACGTGCCTTGATTCAAACGATAGGTCGTGCCGCCCGAAATGTGGAAGGTAAAGCGATTCTGTATGGTGATAAAATCACCAAGTCTATGAAAACTGCGATTGATGAGACAGAACGTCGCCGTGAGATGCAGATTGCCTATAACCTAGAAAAAGGCATTACACCGCAAGGTTTGAATAAGAAGGTCAGTGATATTTTAGAAGGTTCACCCTATTCGTCTAAACCGACCAGGCCTGGTAAGTTAACGAAGGTGGCTGAAAAAAGCGGTGAATATGTACCGCCTAAGAAGCCGCTTTCACATGCAGAGCTCTTGGGTCAGTTGAAAAAACTAGAGAAAGAGATGTATAAAGCCGCTAAAGCGTTAGATTTTGAGACGGCGGCCCACCTTAGAGATGAAGTGAAGACCTTAAAAGCCAGTATGGTAGGGATTGGTGATCTACGTTAGACGTGAATAGTCATCTAGAGGCCGTTTCTATTGTTAAGACGGACTCGGTTTTAAGGATTAAACCGAGTTCGTTGTTAGACAGAATGCAAGACTAGTAAACGTGCAAAGGTCTTTTTAAGATTTTAGGTTAAATTGTGGTGCTTCAGCTGTGCCTCCACTTTCCATACTCTGTGGTAGTGGGAGTTTGCTATTTAATTTTATATTAAGCCTCAGATCATTCATCGAATCCGCTCCACGCAAGGCATCTTCATAACAGATAAACCCCTTTTCATAGAGTTCAAATAAAGCAGAATCAAAGGTTTGCATTCCAGCGACGCCTGACGATTGCATGAGTAGTTTAATCTCTGATACTTTTCCCTTAAAAATGAGCTCGGACATACGCGGTGTATTGATTAACACCTCAATGGCGGCCACCAGTCCACCACCAATTTTAGGAATCAGACGTTGCGATACGATTGCGCGTAAGTTGAGGGATAAATCCATCAGAATATGGTCACGTTGGTCAGCAGGGAAGAAGTTGATAATTCGATCTAAGGTTTGGTTGGTATTGTTAGCATGCAATGTCGATAGACATAAGTGGCCTGTTTCAGAAAAGGCAATGGCATGTTCCATGGTTTCTTTAGCACGAATTTCCCCAATAAGAATAACGTCAGGCGCTTGTCTAAGAGTGTTTTTCAATGCGCTGGCATAAGAGTCCGTATCGACACCCACTTCGCGTTGCGTGACAATCGATTTTTTATGGGAGTGGACAAACTCAATCGGGTCTTCAATCGTAATAATGTGGCCCTCTTGCTCTGTATTACGTAAGTCGACTAAGCTGGCTAGAGTGGTTGACTTACCAGAACCCGTGCCCCCAACGATTAGAATCAAGCCATTTTGTTCCATAATGGAGTCTCTTAAAATATCGGGTAAATTAAGAGAGTTAAAATCGGGTATTTCAGTATGCACAGAGCGGATGACCATGCCGGCTGTCCCTCGCTGTACAAACACATTGACACGGTAACGAGCAATACCCGAAATATGGTATGCAAAGTTACTTTCTTGTGTGTTCTGAAAGGTGGCCAGTTGGTCGTGATTCATCATCTCAACACAAAGCTTGGTGACGACATCCGGAGTCAATTTCTCTTCAGTAATATTAATCAGTCGACGGTCTTTTTTGATGGTCGCAGGACGGCCAGCGGTAATGAAAAGATCAGAGCCACCTTGTTGTGAGAAATAAATTAAAAGTTTGTGTAAGTCAGAAGTGTTATCGGTCGTCATTCTGTGGCTCCATTCAATTTGTTCAAGTTAACTAAAGTTGGCTTTATTCGCGGCTTTTGAACGCGCATCTTCTAAACTTATCAAGCCTTTATTAACCAATTCCTTAAGGTTTTGATCGAGGGTTTGCATGCCGGCTTTTGTTGATGTTTGAATTACCGAGTACATTTGAGGGATTTTAGCTTCACGGATTAGGTTTCGAATGGCTGTGTTTGCAAGCATAATTTCATGAACAGCAATTCGCCCACCGGTGGTTTTCTTCAAAAGTGCTTGAGAAATTACGGCCCGTAAAGATTCTGATAGCATCGAACGCACCATCTCTTTTTCTTCGGCGGGAAAAACATCAATAATACGGTCAATGGTTTTGGCCGCCGAGCTAGTATGCAACGTTCCAAAGACTAGATGCCCCGTTTCGGCCGCGGTCAATGCTAAACGAATGGTTTCTAAATCACGTAACTCCCCGACTAAAATAACATCAGGGTCTTCACGCAAAGCCGAGCGTAATGCGTTAGAAAAGCTTTTGGTATCACGATGGACTTCACGCTGGTTAATGAGACAACGGACGGGCTCGTGTACAAATTCGATAGGATCTTCTATGGTGAGAATATGCGCAGGAATGTCATTGTTGACGTAATCAACCATGGCCGCTAAGGTCGTTGATTTACCAGACCCTGTTGGCCCGGTCACTAAAACTAAACCTCTTGGAAACTAGAAATCTCTTTGAATATTTCAGGCGCGTCGAGATCTTCTAAAGTTAGTACTTTACTGGGAATGGTTCTGAATACCGCCGAAATACCACGATTTTGTTGGAAAATGTTTGCTCTGAATCGCGCAATATTAGGCAGTTCGAATGAGAAGTCAGCTTCCATTTCAGATTCAAAACCACGACGTTGCTCATCATTCATAATGTCATAAATCATCGTTTGTAACTGTTCTGGTTCTAGGCTCGGCGCATCAATTCTCTGAACATCTCCATCCTTTCGAATAATCGGTGGTTGTCCGGTAGAGAGGTGTAAATCCGACGCACCCTGCTGGACACTAAATTCTAACAATTGAGTAATTTCCATGAACCTGTCCTTTTGATTGCTAACAACTACTTTATGCATTATAGGCAATAGAGTAAATAAAAAGAACAAAAAGTATTTTATGGCTGGGATTGTTTACGTATGACCAACGGCTCTCTGTATAATGCAGTATAAAAATAATGCTTAACTAAATTTATCTAAAGGTAAAAAATTGATATGGATTCAAAATCAAAAGTGCAATCTGCAGACAATATGAATATCAATGATGATGAGATTGATCTGTTTGAATTGTGGGATGGCTTGGTAGAACAGAGAATTTTGATAGTAAGTCTGTTTTTATTGTCATTAGGATTTGCATTTATTTTTATTTGGCAATCTCCTTCTATATATCAAGCTACGGCTAAACTGCAAGTGCAACAAGTGCAACAAGTGCAACAGACAAAAGATGAAGTCTCCCCTTATAGTTCCATAGAACCGGCTACTAAAACGGCTGAATTATTGTCCGGTACTGCATCTGCGAGGATTTCTGCTGTCAAAAGCGTTTCAGGCATTTTGATTGTCAGCTCTTCAGGCAGTGATCAAGTTAAGATTAAACAGAATATACTTGATACGATTCAAATGATTCAAAAACGTCATCTGCAAATCTTTACAAAGTTAAAACAAAATGGCTCGATCGAAATTTTACCAACAGTCATTATTGGTGAAGTTCAGGTAACAAGTGAACCGATTAAACCTAAAAAATCATTAATCTTAGCAGTGGCTGGTGTATTGGGATTAATGTTGGGTATTTTTATTGCTTTAATTCGTCGTGCAGTCAAAAACCGTCGTCAAGCCGATTTAACTTAAGCCTAATTTGGTGATGAGTTAAAAGTGATCCTACGCTCACATGATATTGTAAGGCCGCAGGACATGCCCTACGCTCACATGGTTTTTTAAAGCCGCAGGACAGCCAGGCCTGGTTGATATGGTTTGTCATTGCGAGGAAGGGAGTGACGTGGCACAAGCGACGAAGGAGTGAAGAACGCCTGATCAAGGCGGCCCCTTTAGGGGTGAGCAGAGCGAATACTCCAGGGTTTTACAGCGTAGGCTGAGGAGTGAAGCCCATATCGTCATTATCGTGCTTGACGCGGTAATCTCTCTTTGCAGCGTGAGATCCCCTGGTCAAGCCAGAGGATGACGGTGGTTTTGAAATGGATTGCTGCGCTCGCAATAGCTCATTAGTTTTGCTTGTTACCAGGCCTGGTCACTCTTTAAATCAAATAAAAAACCCGGCTTTAAGCCGGGTTTWKTCGTGGTTGAAATAAAGTCTATTAATGAGACTACCTAAAAACCAATTTTATGGACTGTGGCCTCAATGCCTTTGGCTTTGTAAGCCTTCCAGCGTTCACGCCCCATTTGTATTAAATATTCGGATTGATCTAGGATCTCTATGGTTCTTTGATACTGTTCAAACACGCCTGGAAATTCAGGATGCAGGTTAATCAGAACATCGCGCGAAGGTTTTGCGATCTGTTCGCCATAGAGTTGAATAGAGGCCGGTACTTGTTTAGCGACACTATGAGGGATAAAGCTTTGTGGTTGTGCATTCCACAGCGTTAAATCATAGCGCAGGGCATCTTGCTCCGATTCAAAACGCACATCACAGCGCCGTTTTTCGGCCCAAATCTTTTTAAGTAATTTGTTTAAAAAAACTTCCCTAGCCTGAGGTTCTGTGCTGTTTAGGACATAGAACAGCACGTCCTTCTCTGCGAGGTTGGCTGAAGCGGTCTGTTCAGTTTGCGGCGCTGTCATGCGTATCTATGCCTTAGCTTCAGTTAATAAATATTCAACTAGGGCTGGAACAGGACGACCTGTTGCGCCTTTGTCATTACCAGTGACCCAAGCGGTACCTGCAATATCTAAATGAGCCCAATCAACATCCTGGACAAAACGGGCTAAAAACTGGGCGGCCGTAATCGACCCAGCGGTACGTCCGCCAATATTGGCCATGTCTGCAAAGTTAGATTTCAGTTGCTCATCCCACTCTTCACCCAAAGGTAGCTGCCAAAAACGGTCATAGGTTGTTTGACCCGCGGTTGTTAAAGCATCTACGAGCGGTTGGTTATTGCCCATAATGGCGGAAACATGATGTCCTAAAGCGACGATGCAAGCACCGGTTAACGTTGCCATATCAATTATTTTAGAAGGCTTAAAGGTCTGTTGCGTGTACGTTAGAGCATCACATAAAATCAGACGGCCTTCGGCATCGGTATTGAGGATTTCAATGGTTTGACCTGAAAGGGAGGTGACGACATCACCCGGCTTAATGGCACTACCAGAAGGCATGTTTTCGGTCGATGGAATAACACCGACGACATTGATATTTGGTTTGAGTTCACCTAACGCTTTAAAGACCCCTAAAACCGTGGCCGCACCACCCATGTCATATTTCATTTCATCCATGCCCGCGCCAGGCTTCAATGAAATTCCGCCTGTATCAAAGGTCACGCCTTTACCGACCAATGCGATAGGCGCTTGTGAAGCATCGCCACCGTTATAAGAGAGGCAGATCATTTTTGGAGGGGTATCTCCACCTTGTGCCACCGACATAAAAGAACCCATGCCCATTTCAATCATCTCTTTGCGATCAAGGATATTAATATCAAATCCAAATTCTTGACCTAATTGAATGGCGGTTTCTGCCAAATAGGTTGGCGTACAGAAGTTACTCGGCATATTCGCCAACTCCTGAGTCAGCGCCATACCCAGCGCAGTCGCTTGGCCTTGTTGTGTTGCGGTCGTGTAATCCTCGCAAGGGAAAACCATGCTTTCTACTTTAGGCTCTTTAACCGAGTGACTACCACGGCTTTCATGGCTGTAATCATAGAAGCTACGTTGAAATATTTGTGCATTTTGGGTCACAGCCCATTCAATGCTTTCAGCGGCCGGCTTGGCAAAAATAGCGGCATTGGCAATATGAGTCGCGCCACAATGATCCAACGCATCTGCCGCGGCTTGGATTGAGGTTAGATAGCCTTTAGTGGTCAGTTTGTCATTGGCTCCGAAACCAACTAACAACACTCTTTGAATTTCAATACCGGCTGGTTTAACGAGGAGTAACGTTTTGCCTACCTTTCCGCTGAAGTCACCCGATTTCGCGAGGCTTTTACTTAATTCATTCAAAGCAGATTGCTGTGGCAGAATATTCTCTAACGAGATAATTTCGCCTTCATCATTAATAGGTAGAATTAAGGTATCCAGGTTAGTAAACGAGGTATTGAATGCAAATTGAATGTGTTTCATGGTTTTAGCCCTTAAAATCGAGGATTCAGATTGGTGAACAGGTTTGTTTAAAACAGTCATTCTACGTTTTTTGTTTGTATAATGACTATATTAAAAATTGATGATCACTATTTTAACGTGTGTGGAGCGCTTTTGCGAATTCTCGACAAATACCTTTATATGGAATTGCTAAAGACTTTTTTTGCAGTATTAACTGTATTGCTTCTTATTACCTTTGGTTCAGAGGCGACTAAGTTATTGGCGATGGCCGTGGAGGGTAAAATTCCTTCTTCATTAGTCTTACAAGTGTTGTTGCTTAAGATTCCACCTGCGCTCGAGGTGATTTTGCCCTTAGTGGCGTTGTTAAGTGTGATGCTTACAATCGGCCGACTCTATCAAGACCATGAGATGGTGATCATGAGCAGTTGTGGAATTTCTCCGCAATATTTTCAAAAGAGAGTGTTGTTTTTTCTGATTCCTTTAGTATTGGTGACGGCCTGGATTTCTTTGGTGGTCACGCCTTGGAGTTATAAAACCGAACGCACCATTATTGGAGAGGCGCAAACGCTTACCCCAATCTCTGGGCTTGTGCCAGGTCGTTTTAATACCTTACCGAATGAAGCGGGCGTGTTTTATACCAAGTCGATTTCAGATTCGGGCGAGCTTTCTAATATTTGGATTCAACGTCAATCTCAAGTGAAAGATGCAGAGCAAGACCTTATTTTAGTCGCGCCCATAGGGCGATTCGAATGGGTTGATGGCAGGCTGATATTAGCGTTGGAAGACGGTTACAGTTACATAGGGATGCATGACCATGCAAAAACAGCCTCAGGGGATATCGAGGTTCAAGCATTCAAACGTTTTGAGGTGCTAATACCTGAGTTGAGTGCTCAACCGACCAGGCCTGCTAAGTTTGAAGTTGGTACGGATGTTTTGTGGGCCTCTGATTCATTAGAGCATCAGGCGTTACTGCAGTGGCGTCTAGTCACACCTTTTGGTGTATTGGTACTGGGTTTGATTGGTCTGAAAATGAGCCGGACAGGCCCAAGGCAAGGGCGTTTTGCTAAGGTGTTTTTGCGCTGGTGCTTTACATTATCTACAACCAGCTTTTAATGGTTGGTCGAGACGGATTGACGGAGGGGAGCTGGCCTGTGTCGGTAGGTTTATGGCCTATTCCACTTTTGTTTTTGATATTGGCTTTAGTCGATTTTAGGCAACTTAATCTCCAATTGTTGTCAAAGATAAAGCCTAGTACGAAACCTAATAAAGGCTCCTTCCCTCAAAAGATAAGACTCTCGGAAAATGAGGATTAACGATGAATCGAATTGAACGCTATTTAGCCAGTATTGTCGTTAGCTACACCTTATTAGTGATGTTGGTGTTACTGGTGATTTTTGGTTTTTTTGAGTTTATGAATCAAGTGGCTAAATTAACCGATACTTATACACTGGCCTTAGGTTCTTTTTATACACTGTTGAAACTCCCTGTTTACAGCTATGAAATCTTCCCTATTGTGCTCGTTATTGGGACATTAATGGGGTTAGGCAGTTTAGCAAACCAGTCTGAATTAACGGTGTTACGGGTCACGGGTTGGTCTATTAAAAGAATTCTCTGGGCCGTATTAAAAACGGCTTTATTGATGTGGCTGGTGATTGCCATGGTCGGTGAGTGGGTTGCCCCCGCGAGTGAAGCTTATGCTAAAAAGATGCGTGCAGAGGCCTTACATCAAAGTTTTTCGGTGGGTTCAAAAGACGGTCTTTGGGTAAAAGACGCAAGTCGTTATATTCATGTCGAACGGGTACTGTCGAGTACCGAACTGAAAGAGATCACCATCTATGAACTAGAAGATGGGCAATTAAGTGAATTGTCGCAAATAAAAAAGGCCAGTTATAAAGGGGGGCAGTGGCTGTTTAAAGATGCCTTCCAACAGCAACTCAGTTTTGTAACACCTCAGATTGAATCAGAGACATTAGTGCCGCCACAGTTAGAGCTGGGCGTCAGTAGAGCGAAGACCATGATCTCTAACTTTCCATTAACGCCAGATGAATTACGAAACTTAGACATAGAAACGCGATATTTAAGTGCCTGGGATCTTTATCAATATATTCAGTTTTTAGAAGCGAATGATTTAGAAGCGGGTGGCCAGGAGTTGGAGTTTTGGCGAAAAATTTCCATGCCGATTATGGTCATCGCCATGATTGCGATTGTCTTTCCCTTGATTTTTGGTTCAATCAGGCAAGTCAGTATGGGGCAACGGGTCTTTTTAGGCGTGTTGTTGGGAATGGGTTTTCATTTGTTAAATCAGTTAGTAGGGAGCCTAACTGTGGTCTATCACTGGCCTGTGATGTTAGGGGCGTTTATGCCCTCGATTGTCTTATTATTAATCGCCAGTGTCTGGTTACAGAGAGCCCGCTAATTTCACTGTAAACCAATTTAAAGCCGTTTGTCCCGATACGGTTCGGCTAAACAACTTCACTGAACCAAACAGTCCTAGAGGAATCTATTCCGCGACCAGTTGCTGCATTTTGTAAACGCCTTGCTTGCCACCTAGTTTGTGGGCAAGGTAAGGCAGAGTTTGCTGCATCTCCTGCCACAAGGTCCAAGGTGGATTGATCCAAATCATACCGCTTGATGTCATGCCTCGCTCAATCGTATCGGCTTGCAGTCCGAGTTCAAACAGCTGAATATTACGAATGCCACTATTTTTAATCGCTCTTATCATACGGTCTATTTGGTCTCGTTTAACGACTGGGTACCAGATTGCATAAGAGCCTGTCGCAAAGCGTTTATGCGATGCGATTAAGACCTCAACGACACGCTCATAATCCTGTTTGACTTCATAGGGCGGATCAATCAAAACTAAACCTCGTCGCTCTTTAGGCGGTAAAGCACCGATAGCCGTTTGAAAACCATCTTTAGGGAAAATCTTGATCCGTCGATCAGACTTAAAATTCTGGATTAGAGTTTGTTGTTCTCGAGGATGCAGTTCACATAAACTCAATCGGTCATGTTCACGTAGCAAGTGCGCTCCAATCCACGGAGAGCCGGGGTAGAGTTGCAAATCTTTTTTAGAGCCTTCAAGCGCATTGCACGCTTCAATCACTTCTTTATATCGTACCACTGCATCCGGCAGATCCGTTTCGTTCCAAAGTTTCGCGATACCATTTTTATATTCACAGTTTTTCTGTGCTTCATCATCGGCGAGTCTGTACATTCCAGGACCCGCATGGGTGTCTAGATAAAAAGTAGGCGCCGATTTTTGCGTCAGATAGTCTAAAGCGTGCACTAAGGTCGTGTGTTTTAAAACATCTGCGAAATTACCGGCATGGTAAGAGTGTAAATAACTCAGCATAATTGAACTCTTTTAATGGACTCTAAATTGCGAGACTCTTTGGTGAGTCGCTTTGAGTGCATGGTTTGAAAGGTAAAGACAGTAGGGGGGATTATAAAATATTATGCGGTAAGAAAACGACTAATCTGAAAATGACTCGCCGGTAATCACGGTATTACTATGTGTATGGCAGGCTTTAAGTTGGAATTAAAGCTCTATTTTTAAGCCAATATAATGGCTTCAAGCTCTTTAACTTTTTGCGCGACTAAATCCGGATCACCACGAGATTCGATATTGAGCCTTAAGAGCGGTTCGGTATTCGAAGCACGAATATTCATGCGCCATTGGGCAAATTCCAAACTCAAGCCATCGGTTTCATCAAGGGTTGGATTCTCAGCTGCAAAGTGTGCTCGAACATTCGCCAGTATGGTTGGGCTGTCCTGCACGGTATAGTTTATTTCACCGCTACAAGGATATGCCTTAGCTCTTTCAGAGATGAGTTCTGATAAAGTTTTGCCTGTTTTACTGATCAGTTCGGCAATGAGCAACCAAGGGATCATGCCGCTATCACAGTAGAAGAAGTCTCTAAAATAATGGTGTGCAGACATCTCGCCGCCATAAACGGCATCTTCTTTACGCATGCGTTCTTTAATGAAAGCGTGGCCAGTTTTGGATTGCACAGTAATGCCGCCAGCTTGAGCAACTTGCTCAATCGTGTTCCAAGTCAGGCGTGGATCATGTACGACTTTTTCTCCTGGGTGAGAGGCCAAAATGGTTTCCGCGAGTAAGCCAACCAAATAGTACCCTTCAATGAATTGTCCCTTTTCATCAAATAAGAAACAACGGTCAAAATCACCGTCCCAAGCAATCCCCATATCCGCTTGCTGCTGAATAACCGTTTCAGTCGTGATGGCTCGATTTTCAATAAGCATTGGATTGGGCACACCGTTAGGAAAGTGGCCGTCTGCTTCATGATTGACCGTCGTGACTTGAAAGGGCAGTTCTTTTGCCAACTCGGTAAATGTCGGGCCCGCCGAGCCATTGCCCGCATTGACCACCAATTTTAAAGGTTTCAATTGGTCTAAATCGACATAGGTCAATAGGTGTTGAATATAGGCCTGTTTACTCGGCTTTTGATAGATATTGCCTTTGTCAGCTTCCGCAACTATGTCCCCAAAACGATTCTTTATAATACGTTGTTCAATGTCTCTTAAACCAGAGTCGCCACTGATAGGCACTGAACCAGACGCCACCAGTTTCATGCCGTTATAGCCTTTTGGATTATGACTGGCGGTAATCATAATGCCGCCATCCGCCTTATAGAAAGGCGTTGCAAAATAGATTTCTTCGGTACCGCAAAGCCCAATATCAATGATATCCACACCTGAATCGACGAGGCCTTGCATGAGTCCTTTGGCGATTTCAGGGCTTTCTAAACGAATGTCATAGCCAATCACGACTTGCTTGGGACTAAGTTGAGCCGCAAAAGCGCGACCGGTTTGGTAGGCGAGATCTGCATTGAGTTCTTCAGGTACGCGACCACGAATATCGTAGGCTTTAAAGCAGCTTATTTTTGAGTCTTTAATGTCATTTAAAATTTCTTTCAGTTCAGTTTGCAGTGATTAATAATCGATTTAGGTAAAAAGTGGAGGTTATCGTCCAATGCCATAATAGATGAATTGATTCTCTTCCAGCCACTGTTTATCGTATAGGTTACGCCCATCGAGGATGATAGGGGTGCGCATATTAGTCCTAAGAGTGTCTAAATTTGGAGAATAAAACAATTGCCATTCTGTAATCACGCAAAGCGCATCAGTTTGTTCTGTCGCTTCATACATATCAGCACAAATTTCAATTCGTTTTTGTTGCTCTAGCGGTAATGTTTCACGCATCCACATGGTAAAGTTCGTCTCAATCATAGGGTCAAATATCTTTAAAGAACAGCCTTGATTAAGCAGCGCTTTAATTAAAGAGAGACTCGGTGCGCCTTCAATTGAATTGGAGTTTGGTTTGTAACTAACCCCCCAAAGAGCGACTGTTTTATTATCCAGTTGGCAGTTAAAATGTTGCCAGATTTTACGAAATAAAACTTCTTTTTGTTGCTCATTAATTAAACTAACCGCTTTCAACAGACCTTCTTCAGAACCCGAATCATGAATGATTTTCTGAATACGCGATAAATCAATTTCAAAGTCAGCGCCACCAAAGCCTGTGCCGGCGTATAAATAAGCTTGTCCGATACGCTGATCGGCCCCCAGTCCTTGACGAACTTCTTCAATGTCCGCGCCAAGATGCTCTGCGGCCTGTGCTAATTCATTCATTAAAGAGATACGTGTGGCCAACATGGCATTGGTCGCATATTTCGTCAATTCGGCGGATTCTGGAGACATTTCGATAATCACATTGTGGTTGCGATTGAATGGCGAGAATAGTCGCTTAAAGCTTTTGATTGCTTGAGGTGCATGGCTCCCAATAATGATTCTATCCGGTCGCATAAAACCAACGATTGCACGTCCCTCTGGTGCAAAGTCTGGGTTCATAATGCAAGGTTTTTGAGAGAGTTCAGTAATCGTTTTAAACGTCCCCATCGTAAAGTTAGAGCGGACGATTAAGCAGGTATTAGCGTTTGTTCCAGCGGCTAAAGATTTGGCAATTAATTTCGCTTCTGAGCAGTTACCGGGTTCAAGGGATATGATTTGGTAATCGGCATCGATATCATAACCAGTAGAGAATTCTAAGCGTCCGGCATCCAATTGAGTGTCTAATAATTTGAGCAGGCCTGGTTCGGAGCGTTCTTTATCTCTATTGCCAATAAGGGTGACTTGGTTTCCTGTCTCTGCCAGGCAACCCGCGCAAACTAAGGCGCTGATGTTTGAACCAAAAACGTTAATTTTCATTTTTTGTTTCCAGATAGTGTTAAGAATACCTGCGGTTGAGGTATCTAATTCCTCGGTTGTGTGCGTATCGATATGCGCCAAAATATCTACGGCTAGTTTTTTGCCTAACTCCACGCCCCACTGATCGAATGGGTTAATCTTCCAAACCACCGATTGCACAAATACTTTGTGTTCATATAGTGCGACCAGCATGCCTAAATGGTAGGCATCCAGTTGATTCAATAGCAACGTATTGGAGACTTGGTCACCGGGATAGTTTTTATTTAGGTCTTTGCTGGATTTACCAATCATCAGCGCTCTGCTTTGCGCGAGGCAGTTAGCAATGTTTAGGTTGTGATGGAATTTTGAGCGTTCAGAACTTGATTGGCCTTGGGTGAACAGAATAAAGTCAGACATGACACGTTCAGTGCCTTGGTGCAGTAACTGGTAAAAGGCGTGTTGCGCATTGGGTCCGACTTCGCCCCAAAGTACCGGGCAAGTTCGATAGGTGGTCGCCTTGCCATCTCGACGTGTGCTTTTACCGTTACTTTCCATCTCTAACTGCTCAAGATAACTGGCAAAGTATTTGAGCCTGGAGTCATAGGGTAGGATGGCTTGTGCGGTTAAATCCAGGAAGTTAGTGTTCCAGATGCCAATGAGCCCAAGCAGTACCGGAATGTTTTCAGCAAAAGGTGTGGTTTTAAAGTGGGTATCCATGGCGTGAGCCCCCGCCAGTAAATCTTTGTACCCCTGCATGCCTAATTTAAACGCGATGCTTAAACCGATTGCGGACCATAAAGAGTAACGGCCGCCAACCCAATCCCAAAATTCAAGTTGAAGTTGTGGCAATATCCCCCACTCAGTCATTTTGGTCGGGTTGGTTGAAATGCCGATAAAATGACGCAAAGTTGATGCGTCCGATGGAGAGGAGGTTTCAATCCACTCCTTAGCGGTTTCTGCTAAAGACAAGGTGTCTATCGTGGTAAAGGATTTAGAGGCAACAATAAATAGTGTGGTTGAAGGATTAAGCTTCTTCAGTAGGCGTTGTAATTGGCGAGCATCTAAGGTTGAAACAAAGTGAATATCTGGAGCAATGGATAACTTGTCGGATTCAAGGGCATAAGTGATCATTAAAGGCCCTAAATCACTACCACCGACACCAATGTTAACAACATCGGTAATCGCATTTCCTGAAAAACCCCGCAGTTGATGCGAGTGCATTAAATCAACAAGATCTTCCATTTTATGCCACTGTTGTGCAACTTCTGGTAAAGGATTGTTAATATCTCTTAAGGCCGTATGCCAAGCAGCGCGATCCTCTGTTTGGTTAATTTTCTCACCCGCGAACAGTTTTTCAATCCAGGGTTGAAGATCAGACTCGGTCGCGAGGTTAAGCAACTCTTGCAGAACTTCGCTATCTATTTTTTGTTTAGAAAAATCATAAAGAAGGTGTTCAGTTTGAACATGAAACTGCTCAAAACGATTAACGTCATCTGTAAACAAACTCTTTAAATGCGTTTGTTTAATAGATTCCGCTAATGGTTTTAATTTAGAGAATGCTTGGGTCTCAATCATTGCATAAAATCCTTTAACCAGCGTCCAAAATCTTCACCGACTTCAGGGTGCTTTAAGGCAAACTGCACCGTCGCTTTTAAATAGCCCATTTTATCACCACAATCAAAGCTTTGACCTTCCAAGCAATATGCTTGAATATCCTGCTCTTGCATTAACTGCGCAATCGCATCCGTTAATTGTATTTCATTACCCGCACCTCTAGGTGTCGTCTCTAAAAGCTTCATAATGCGATTGCTTAAAACATACCTTCCTGTCACAGATAAATTAGAAGGAGCTTTATCTAAGGACGGTTTCTCAACAACCCCCACCATACGGCGTGATTGACCTGGGTTTAGCGTTTTACCCATACAGTCGGCAATGCCATATTTATCCACTTCACTCTCTGGGACAGGCTCAACCATAATCTGACTTTGGTTGGAACGGATAAATGCCTTGACCATATTAGCTAAGTCGACTGACTCACTGTTTAGAATGACATCGGGTAACATCACGGCAAAATCATTGTCGCCAATGACCGCGGCCGCGCACAAAACAGCATGGCCTAGCCCTAAAGGTTCAGGTTGGCGAACTGAAATAATATTAACGTTATCAGGAATAATGTTTCTAAGGGTTTCCAGTAGAGCGGTTTTCTTTTTATTCACTAAAGTGGTTTCAAGCTCAAAATGGTGGTCAAAATGATTTTCGATCGCTTGCTTAGAAGAGTGGGTGACTAAAATAATATCTGTAAACCCAGCGTTCACCGCTTCTTGAACAACGTATTGGATTAAAGGTTGATCAACCAAAGTAATCATCTCTTTCGGGATTGCTTTAGTGGCGGGTAAAAAACGGGTACCTAAACCCGCTACTGGGATTACAATTTTTTTGATAGGCATAAGAGCTCTCTATAGTTTTAGAAGTTGGGTAAGGACATTTACTAAATATTATAATAAGTAACATTCTAATATAAGACGTACCTAAACTGGGGGAAATTAGGAATTTATCTTTTGTATAAGCAATTGGCACGCCTGGAGTGCCAATGCTTTTGATACCTATGTGAGAATGGTTTCTGAGGCACTAGTCAGTTTTTACGGTGATTTAAGGCGTCTGGCTTGTTTGGATGAAATATAAATTACGCTGTTAAATGGATTTTGAAGCCACATTAAACCATCTCTTTAAAGGGGATTAAATCTGGGAAAACAAAGCTTAACATCTCGCTGGTAAACATCATTTTATAAGAAGAGAATTTCCCTTCATCTTGAATAAGGCCCAGCTCCTTCAGTTCTTTAGCGATTTTTCTGGCATAACGATCTGAACAGCCAAGAATATTGTGCAATTCCCCTTTTGGGATTTCACCGGCAATCAAAAACTCTGGAATCATTCTCTCAAACTCCTGTGGAATAGGTTGCTCTGTATAAGCGATGTAATCCCGTAAGCGTTTCTGGAGTTTATTTAGTTTTAACACTCCTTTCATGTAGTTTGCTTGATCAAGCGCTATATCCGTCATAAAGCCGATAAATTCAATGAGTCCAGACTCACTGAGCAATCCTCTTCCATCAGAGGAGCCTTGTCTTTGCTGATCTGCTCTGGCCAAGAATTGTTTGTATCGATCATTGTTTCTTGCTAGCCCCCTTGATAGCGACCATAGGCCATAGCTTTCCGGAAGCGCCTGCTTAATCATCCCATCGGTCATTAAACGGCCGGTACGGCCATTTCCGTCTAGAAATGGATGGATATACATGTAACGATGGTGAGCCGCAAAAGCTTTCAAAAGTTGTTTGATCCTTAGGTCTTTGTCATCGTAGTGATAGTGAGCAAAGAACTCTCTGAATAGTCTTGGAATCTCTTCAGGAGGTGGTGCTAGGTGTTGGCCAACTTCAACATTCAATGCTCGGAATTCACCTGGTTCAATCCTGTGTTGGTTACTATGCTTGTCCGTCACAACACGTTGTTCATCTAATAGAGAATCGGAGCCGTAGAACGTTTGATGAAGTTCCTTAATTTTGCCATCAAGTGCGTAATCTATTTCAAGAGGTTCTTCTAAGATTAAAAGCTGCGCTTCACGGTAGGCAAGTGCCAACCGTTGTTTTCTCTGCTGATCGTGATTGTTCGAGAATTCGTACTGCATCGCTTTTACAATATCTGCCGGATGAGTCCCTTCACTCTCAATGAAGTTTGAGTAGTAGTTGTTTACTAGAATGATGCTCTTTTTGACTTCATTCAGGACGAAGGGGTGCAGCCCTTCACACAAGGCCTGGCTAGATACATGAAGCGACTCCAGCTTCTTCAACAGTTCAGGCATTCTGGTTGAAGAAGGGTTGGGTAAAAAGGGTGTTAATTCATTCATCGCTTCGAGTCTCGTACAGATTAAGTGTTAAGTTTATGAAATGATTCTATCATGTTTTGAGTAAATTGTTTCAATTCTAGTTCCGGTTCTAGTTCCGGTTTGTTATTTTATAATATTCAATTAGTTACATTTATTTTAGGCGTTTTTATTTAGGTGTTAGTTCCGGTTTTTATTCCGGTTCTAGGTTTGCTTTTTGAAAGGGGGGTGAGACTTAATTCAGGTATGTGGAACCTGAAATAGATTTAAAAGGGCATAAACAGTAATGATGAAAGTGGTATTTGCCCAAAAGGCTTTGTTTAAACTTAAGCCAGTTAGTCACTACGCAGACGAACACTAGAAATTATGGCCTAGTGCCTCACCTAGCAATAGGTTCCTGGCCATGTCCGGTATAATCAAGTGGAAGTAGGGGTTGGGGAGTTATTCGAGTTTAGCAGAGGAGAGTCAGCAAAATTTTGATTGTTGGTCTGTTGTTCAATTCGTTGGCTTCGTAATAGTCGTGTGTCATGGATCCGTCACGGATTTGTCACAGGCAAAAATTAGGCGCACTAGCATCATAAGTCCTTGAGTCAAAAGAAGATATGAACAGCGGATTTTAGCTACGAGGTTTATTTCTTCTGCAAGGCTTATAGGAAGCGTAAAAAAATGAAAACTTTTTTGTGAAAAGTATTGCAAGGTTTGAAAATTTCCCTATAATACGCCACATCAAACGAGTTGTTTGATGAACTATTCCCGATTAGTTCAGCTGGTAGAACACCGGACTGTTAATCCGTATGTCTCAGGTTCGAATCCTGAATCGGGAGCCAAATTCAAAGCCCAAGTAGTTAATCTACTTGGGCTTTTTTGCTTTCTGCACCCTTGAATACTGTAAATAGTACTGTAAATCCGAAAGTTTCAGTAGCGCCTTGCATTGATGCGTCCATGTTTGGATATACCAGGCCTGGTTACTTCTATCTCTTAGTCACCCACATTGTCGCAATATTGATGCTTTATTAAATCGGGCTAATTCTGAGTGGGTAAAAGGTGTTATCTGCTTGTTATGCATGGAATTTAGATGCGGTGGTGATTACGTTTGACATGTTAGGTTTACAGGCTAGCTTTTACTAACATTAATCTAAGTTAAGTCTGATGGGGTAGGAGGGCTTGTTCGCCTTTGGTGATGGGTTGCATGAAAGAGAGGTTTAGTCAGGTTGTTATGATTCGTTGCACATCATCCTATCTAGCACATGGTGGTTGCCGATACCCTGAACCTTCTTGATTCTTTGATTCAGTAAAGCTTTTCTTTGCTAACTGCATCTTGTTTATGTCATTCGTTAAACACTTCTGATTGTCGCTTGCTGTATGACACACCATAGGTGACTGTGATCTAAAAATGCATTGTTTAACCTGATACATTCAAGTCGTAAGTGCAACAGTTTTAATTTCCCAGAACACCTCATTAGGTGTTCTGARTCSTMAGTCGTCGTGT
>VCMH01000155.1_pt1 | contig 24793 bp, 35 predicted proteins | sample 3385031 | NCBI WGS metagenome assembly VCMH01 (sample SAMN11833398, study PRJNA544312) | saline spring metagenome | isolation source: microbial filaments from arctic saline spring | place: Canada: Axel Heiberg Island, Nunavut | collected 2010-05 | reverse complement strand
ACACGACCGACGCGGGCAAATCAAAAACCGTATCTCGATTGAGCAGAGGCCTGAAATTGTTGAGCAAAAGGCACGGATTGGTGATTGGGAAGGTGACACGGTTATTGGCAAAGGGCATAAAGGAGCCTTGCTAACACTTGTAGAGCGCAAGACCCTCTATACTCTCATCGTGCCATTGCAAGGTAAGCAATCTGATAAGTTAGCTCAAGCGGTCATTGATGTTATGAGCGGCATCAAATCTCAAGTTCTCACGATTACCTATGACAATGGTAAAGAGTTCGCCGACCATGAACTGATGGCTAAAGCGCTGGAAACTGATATTTATTTTGCCCACCCCTATGCTTCTTGGGAGCGAGGAATCAATGAAAATACAAATGGTCTGATACGTCAGTATTTTCCAAAAGGCATGGACTTGAGAGATGTGACAATGGAACAAGCTCAATATGTGATGGATCGGCTAAACAACCGTCCAAGAAGTAGTCGTGGTGGTAAAACGCCTAATGAATTATTTAAGGGGCTGCAAGTTGATTTACTTGCAGCATGATTAAATTGCACTTATTACTTGAAACCGCGTGACTTAATTTTGTCCTGATTCTGATCTTAAATGCCCCACTAAAGCACTCACAAATAGGAACCCTATTGAGTCTAGAAAAACAGCTACTGCGACCTTCTTATTTTCACAATATAAAAAGTTGTGAACTTTCATTCTAACGTTAAACCAGCCATATTGCATTAACGAATAGAGATTCGTAAAGCATGTTTTATGCGTAATTTAATCGTAAAAGTGACTATAACAGATTCAATGATTAAGCCTATGCCGTAATTTACTCCCCATTGAACTGAATCGGTTAAAATCGAAGTTAATAAGTTAAACATTGAGAAGCACCATGGACACCCTTAAATTACGCAGAATCGCTATTGATACCTACAAAGAGAACGTTGCTTATCTGCACAGGGACTGTGAGATTTATCAAACTCAAGGTTTTCAAGCGCTCAATAAAATCGAGATCTACGTCAATGACGATTTACATCCGGTTGTCGCCGTTTTGAACGTAGTGGATGATATTAAAATCACCGACATTGACGAACTTGGGTTAAGCGAACAGGTTTTCCAACAACTTAATCTACCCGAAGGCAGTCCGGTTAAAGTAAGGCATGCTGAGCAACCTAAATCACTCTCTTATGTTCACCGAAAAATTTCAGGGGATCGTCTGGAATATGCGGAGTACCTGGAAATAATTCAGGACATTAATGCCAATCGCTATTCAAAAATTGAAATAACCGCCTACTTGGTTGGCTGTGCCGAATCAGAGATGGACCGGGATGAAGTACTGTACTTGACACGAGCAATGGTCGATACAGGAGAGCGTATAGATTGGCAAGAACCGATGATTGCTGATAAACACTGCATCGACGGCATTCCAGGCAACCGCACGAGTATGTTAATCATGCCCATTATTGCCGTTTATGGGATGTTAATGCCCAAAACCTCTAGCCGGGCAATCACCTCACCGGCTGGTTCTGCGGACACCATGGAGGTCTTAGCGAATGTCGAGTTAGAAATAAAATCCTTGAAAAAAATTGTTAGACAGCACGGTGGTTGCCTGGCTTGGGGCGGCACGGCAAAACTGGCGCCCGTTGATGATATTTTAATCGCGGTAGAGCGCCCGCTTTCAATAGACTCTCCCGGACAGATGGTGGCCTCTATACTCTCCAAAAAGGTAGCCGCTGGCGTCACTCATCTCATTATCGATATTCCGGTAGGCCCTACGGCTAAGGTACATAGTTATGCCAAGGCAATGAAACTGCGTAAATTATTTGAGTATGTAGGAGATAACCTGGGCCTGACTCTGGATGTGCTTATCACGGATGGCAAGCAGCCGATTGGTTCAGGCGTTGGCCCAATGCTTGAAGCTCGAGATGTTATGCGTGTATTAGAAAATGACCCGCTTGCCTCTACGTATTTACGCGAGAAATCACTCCAACTAGCGAGTCACATCATTGAATTTGATGTCAAAGTGCGAGCCGGTCAAGGCTATAATATTGCACGGGATATTTTGGAATCTGGCCAAGCTTCAGAAAAGTTTAATGCCATTATTGATGCCCAAGGTATAAACCCCAATCCATTGAGATTAGCCAATCTTAACTATGAAGTGGTGGCGCCTTTCGCCGGTACAGTGACCAGTATCAATAACTTTGTTATCGCGCACATTGCGCGTTTGGCGGGTGCACCACTCGACCAAGCGGCTGGTGTGGATATCCATATAAAACTGGGGCAAACGGTTAAAAAGGGTGAGCCACTTTATATAATCTATGCGGACTTTGAAGCTGACTTTCACTTTGCTAAGGAAGCGGCTATTCAGGATAGTGGTTTTGAGATTGAAGGCCAACTGGTTAACTAGCAAGTTGAATTATTGTTGGAAAATAGTCACCAATTGTTGTCCAGCGATCGCTAAGTCTCCATCATTACTGACGGTCATTAAATGAGGATGAGTGAGTTGAGAAAATTCAGACGCGCGTAACAAACGTTCTTGAATTTGCTCCGCATTTTCTCGACCACGTTGTTCCAGGCGCTCCCTTAGAACATCGAGTGCCGCGGTAATCAATACCGGCCGAAGATTGGGTGCCCGTAAGGTCGCCTCGGCCAAATAGCCTCTAGAACCATTCACCACCACATTCAAGCCTCTATCCAGCCAGCCCTGCACTTCCTGACCGATACCGTAATGCAGGCTATGACTCTGCCAAGAAAATAAAAAACAACCGTATTGCTGACGATTTAAAAATTCAACGTCACTCAAGTGAATATGATTTTCACCGCCTAATTCTACCGGACGGGTGATATAACGATGTGAGAACGCTACGGGGGCGCGGCTTAAAAAGGGGCGGGCATAATTTAACAGACTGTCCTTACCCACACCAGAAGCACCAATTATATAATAGAGATGACCTTGACGAGACTTAGGCTCTTGACCTAACTTACCAGGCCTGGTCGGCTCTATAGAAGCATTCATACAGTTCGATTCTGTTCAATGTAATCAATCAGCCCCGCTTCATTAATCATTTTACGGTCAATTTTGAAAAATACTCGATTGTCATCCAACAGAACGACAGCCTCATAGACACCTTCGTAAGCGAGTAACTTTTGTTCAATGTCAGCTACATCCTCAATATGAATATCGCCCAGTGGTACTGAAGCAATACTCAGTGGCAAGGGATTTTTCATGCTCATGGCGGTAATCAACCAGAGTCCACTGATGACAGCGGTAAAAACAAAAACACCGACATAGCCATAATATTGATAAAAATAGCCTCCCATTAAGCCTCCCAGGGCTGCGCCTAAAAACTGACTGGTCGAGTAGACACCACTCGCGGTGCCTTTTTTATCGGCAGGCGACAACTTAACGACGAGCGAGGGCAGAGAAGCTTCGAGTAAATTAAAGGCGGTAAAGAAAACGAGCAACAGTGCAAACAATGACCAAAAAGTAGGCTCAATGGTGGCGAATCCAATTTGCGATAACATAAGCACCGCCACGGCACCGACAAACATCAGCTTCATACGGCCTTTGCTTTCGGCCTGAATAATAAACGGCACCATTAAGGTAAAGGACAACAGCATGACGGGCAGGTAAATGTGCCAGTGGCTCAGAATGTCTAGCCCAGCATTATCTCTTAAGCTTAAGGGTAAGGCGACAAACATGGCGGTTAGCAAGGCGTGCAGAATAAACACACCCAAATTCAAACGTAATAACTGAGTGTTTTTTAAAATCGTTTTAAATTGGCTGGGATCGACTTGTGCTTCACGCTGAAATTCTTGATGTTCAATTTTGGGCATCACCCACCAGACTAACACCATACCGAGAACCGCTAATCCAGCAATCACCCAAAAAATACCACGAACGCCAAACCAATTCGCTAAGACAGGTCCCGCAACCAAGGAAAGCGTAAAAGAAAGTCCTATCGTCATACCAACAATAGACATAGCACGCAATCTAAACTGCTCGGTCACTAAATCGCCAACAGAAGCCATTAGTACAGCCGCCACAGCACCCATACCTTGAATCGCTCGCCCCAGAATCATCACTTCAATCGAGTCGGCCAATGCACAAACGATAGACCCAGCCATAAACACCAGCATCCCCGCAATAATGAGAGGTTTACGACCATATTTATCAGACAGCATGCCATATGGAATTTGTAAAAAGGCCTGCGTTAAGCCGTAGATCCCCATGGCAATACCGATTTGCATACCCGTAACATTTACAAACTCGCCTTCTGCAAACAAAGAAAAGACGGGGAAAATCATAAACAATCCCAACATTCGGGTTGAGAAAATTCCAGCGATCGAAAATGCGGCGCGGCGTTCTACCGGACTCATGGAATTGGGTTGGGGAATCGACATGCTTGGGCTTCCTTGGTTGTAGATGACATTAGTAGATAAATCGACATAAGAATATCCGCGACAAATTATAACACTGCTGGAAAAGCACCGAGTTATAATCGAAGTCAGATTCTATGCCATTTTAAATAACGCTTATTTTCATTTGACAGCCTAATAGAGCCTAGAGGTGTTAAGGCTCCTTAATTACTAATGGAGAAACAGATGTTTAATCGATTACTGCAAGCAAGCGGTCGCAATAGAAAACCACTCTTATTGATATTCACTCTCAGCACGGCCAGCTTACTCAGCCCTTCGGTCATGGCGCAAACTGTAACGAACCAGAATAATGAAATCCAGGGTAATCAGGTTCACTTTTCCATCTCTGAAAGCCAAGACATTTCTAACGACAAGCTGACAATTGTTTTTAACCGCGTCGCTCAAGGCATCTCCGCACAAATGGTGGCGAATGAGATTAACTTAAAGATGCAAGAAGCCCTTGGAGCCCTTAAAAAACAGCCTGATGTTAAGAGTCAAACTTCCCAGTATAATATTCGTCCCGTCTATAATAAACAGCAAATCATCAGCCACTGGACTGGCTCGCAGAGCTTAACGATCACACTCGAGAATAAACCAGACCTGATTACCGTACTCTCAGACCTACAGCCTTATCTCGCTTACCAATCCATGCAATCCGGTGTCTCTACCGAGCTTAAAGCAGACGTCATGCAAAAATTGACAATGAAAGCGATACAAAGCTTCCAAAAACAAGCCTCTATGATCGCCCAAGGCTTTCATGCGCCAGACTACCAAATTTTGGAAACGCGTATTAACACGCCATACACCCCTCCAATAACACACGGTTACACCTCTAATCGAATGTTAGCGGCTGAGAGCATGGCACCACCTGCCGTTTCAGCGGGAGAAAGCACGCTTCAAGTAGTCATTTCAGGCGTTTTGTTATTAGCGCCTTAAGCACTCCGCATCTACAGGGGGTTACGGGAGCCTTTACCTTTATTGCGTGCGACTTACAACGCCTCGAAAGTTGACCAGGCCTGGTCATTTTTATAAGTTCTCGATAATCAGAGTTATGCAGCTTTATGTAATCTAAGTTAATCTTGTTATAATACTCAATTAACTCAAAATTGAGGGGCAGGCATGCTCGAAGAAATCATTATTCAAGGGGCTCGTACCCACAATTTAAAAAATATTGATGTCACATTACCGCGTGATAAGCTCATCGTTATTACTGGCTTATCTGGCTCGGGGAAATCTTCGCTTGCCTTTGATACCATCTATGCGGAGGGTCAACGTCGTTATGTTGAATCCCTTTCAGCTTATGCCCGTCAATTTTTATCGATTATGGAAAAGCCCGATGTAGACCACATAGAAGGTCTCTCGCCGGCTATCTCCATTGAACAAAAGTCTACTTCGCACAACCCACGTTCGACAGTCGGTACCGTCACGGAGATTTATGATTATTTACGTCTGCTGTACGCTCGTGTTGGTACCCCGCGTTGCCCTACTCACGGTTGTGATTTAGAAGCACAAACCGTCAGTCAAATGGTCGACCATACCTTAAACTTGCCTGAAGGCACCAAGTGTTTATTGATTGCGCCGATTGTGCGTAGTAAAAAGGGTGAACACGTTCATCTATTGGAAGAGCTCCAGGCACAAGGTTTTATTCGCGCACGGATTGATGGTGACATTGTCGATTTAGATGGCAAAATCCAACTGGATAAAAATAAAAAACATAATATTGATGTCATTGTCGATCGCTTTAAAGTCCGAGATGACATGAAGCAGCGTCTAGCGGAATCTTTTGAGACAGCCCTTAAGCTAGCGGACGGTATCGCCCAAGTATTGCCTATGGACGACGAGCACGATTTTGCCCTGCTGTTTTCAGAAAAATTCTCCTGCCCTCACTGTGGTTACAGCGTCCCTGAATTAGAACCGCGCATTTTCTCTTTCAATAATCCGCATGGGGCTTGTCCAACCTGTGATGGCTTAGGAATGAAAGATACTTTTCAAGCAGAACTCGTTATTACCCACCCTCAACTCAGTTTAGCGGGCGGTGCTATTCGTGGTTGGGATCGTCGTCATAAATACTATTACGACATTCTCAAAGCCGTTGCGGATTTCTATGGCTTCGACATTGAAACCCCCTGGGAAGAACTGGATGAAGCACACCAACAAACCATCCTTTTTGGCTCAGATGGTAAAAAAATCCCCCTACCACATGGCCGATACAGCGCTGTTCGACGTTTTGAAGGTGTCCTTCCAAATATGGAACGCCGCTTTACTGATACTGAAAGCAAAACAGTACGCGATGAACTTGAAAAATATCGAGTGTCGCAACCTTGCGACAGCTGTCACGGCACACGGTTAAATGAAATTGCACGTAACGTTTTTGTAAACAATCAAAACCTACCGTCCATCACTGAACGTCCAGTTGGTGAGTTGCACCAACTATTTAGTGACTACACACTAGAAGGTGCCAAAGGGCAGATTGCCAGCAAGATTGTCAAAGAAGTCTTTGCACGCCTAACCTTCTTAGTCAATGTAGGGTTGAACTACCTTGCGCTCAATCGCGGTGCCAACACACTTTCCGGCGGTGAAGCACAGCGTATTCGCTTAGCCAGCCAAATAGGCGCAGGCTTGGTGGGTGTCATGTATGTTTTAGATGAACCCTCTATAGGCCTTCATCAGCGTGACAATGATCGTCTGCTTTCAACTCTATTCCATCTGCGTGATATAGGTAATACCGTGATCGTGGTTGAACACGACGAAGAAGCCATTCGCGCAGCGGATTATGTTTTGGATATTGGACCTGGCGCAGGGATTCACGGTGGCCGAATTATGTCGCAAGGCACACCTGAATTTGTCGCCAACGACCCGAACTCTTTAACGGGGCAGTATTTGAGTGGGGTACGTAAAATAGCCATTCCAGAAACCCGCTTACCACCGCAGGAAGACAAATGGCTTATTATTGAAGGTGCCAGCGGTAATAACTTGCAGGATGTTGAATTAGCCATTCCCGAAGGTCTATTAACCTGCATCACAGGCGTCTCTGGTTCTGGTAAATCTACGCTGATCAACGGCACGCTTTCAAAACTCGCCGCCAATATGCTCAACAAAGCGATGCAGACACCAGCACCTTATACAGCCGTGCGAGGCATGGAGCTCTTTGATAAATCTGTTAACATCGATCAAAGTGCCATTGGCCGTACGCCGCGTTCCAATCCTGCGACTTATACAGGGTTATTCACACCCATTCGAGAGCTGCTTTCAGCGACCCCAGAATCCCGTGCACGCGGTTATACGCCCGGCCGATTCAGTTTCAATGTCAAGGGTGGACGCTGTGAAGCTTGCCAGGGTGATGGCGTAATCAGAGTTGAAATGCACTTTTTACCAGACGTATTTGTTCCTTGCGATCTCTGCAAGGGCGCCCGCTATAATCGTGAGACGCTACAAGTAAAATACAAAGGCAAAAACATCCAGCAGATGCTCGAAATGACCATTGAAGACGCTCGCGCCTTCTTTGATGTCATTCCGATGATTGCTCGTAAGTTGCAAATGCTAATGGAAGTGGGCTTGGGATATATCAAACTTGGACAGAGTGCAACGACGCTGTCGGGTGGCGAAGCCCAAAGAGTTAAACTGGCCAAAGAGCTTTCTAAACGTGACACGGGAAATACGCTTTATATCCTCGATGAGCCGACAACAGGATTGCATTTCCATGATATTGAATTACTCTTAAAAGTGGTTCGTCATCTACGCGATCAAGGCAATACCATCGTGATTATCGAACACAATCTAGATGTTATTAAAACGGCCGACTGGGTCATTGATTTAGGCCCTGAGGGTGGTTCTGGTGGTGGATTAATTGTGGCCGCAGGAACACCTGAGAAAATTGCAGAATCGCCTGAATCGCATACTGGTTTTTATCTTAAAAAACAGTTAATGGCCGCCACTGTATAGAGTGACCAGGCCTGGTCACTCTGTACAACACAATAATAGGGATGAATTATGCTTAAAAATGCCCTAACCAACCACTTAGATTACAAGTTAGCCTTGGTGCTAGCGGCGCTCTTTTGGGCGCCCTCTAGCAGCTCTAACGAACTACCAACTGCTATTGAGTGGCAATCTCCTAGCTACATTCAAAAAGCATTTAATGAAATCGCCCTCAAAAATGAATACCGTAAAACCCAACAACGGATTATTAAGTGGCAAAAACCGATCTTGTACAAATTCGTTTATCATAACCTTCCGCAGAACTCTGTCGTTGAAAGCCTTTTCAATCAGCATTTACAGCATTTACAAACCATTACACAGCACTCAATCCAGCTTGTTTCAAATAAACAACAAAAGCCAAATCTACTTATTCATCTAACCCAAGATGTCGACTACGGCCGCATCATCCAGCAAGTATCAAAGAGTAGGGTTAAGAATATAGAACGTGAAAGTAACTGTATGGGGAGTTTTGCACTGAATGCTCAGAATCAGATTGAACAAGCTGTGGTGATTATTCCAGTAGACCATGTCTATAGCCGTGGACTGCTCGTGGCGTGTATTGTCGAAGAAACCACTCAAGTGATGGGATTGCCAAATGATTCTGACTGGGTCAATCCCAGCATTGCCAACGATGCCAGTAGAATAGAACTCCTGACCGGACTCGATTATCTACTTCTAAAGATACTTTATGATTCAAATCTAAAGGCCGGAATGCCTTTATCACAAAGCCAGCCTATTATTAAAAAGATCATCTCTGATCTTCAGAAAAACCACCAGATTAAGAATGCACAACATGAAGTCAATAAAACAGGCTTATACCCGTTATTGAATTAGCTGTAGAGACCTAGATGGATTCATTAACCTAACGAATCTTCATTGGGGGCCGCTAAAATTTGAATGACGCGTCCTGCTAGCATCAAACCAAAAATTCCAGGCATATAACTTGCCGTGCCATTGACGACGCGGCCACGCGATCCCTCTATCTCTTCCATTGGACCGGGTGCTTTTGGAAGTTCACTTGAAAAAACCGTAATCACGCCCTTATGGATACGTTGTTTCTTCAATCGCTGACGCATATTGCGCGCTAAAGCACAGCCGTAGGTTTTAGAAATATCCGCCAATTGAATCTTTGAAGGATCAATCCTCCTTCCGGCCCCCATACTAGATGCGACAGGGATGCCTTTCTGGACAGCCGTGATAACCAATGCTGTTTTACAGTTTAGGCTATCAATCGCATCCACCACAAAATCATAGGAGTCGGAAAGAAGTTCGTCCATATCGTCCGGGCGTAAAAATGCATGTGAGACTGTTACATTACACTCAGGGTTAATATCTGCTATACGCTCTGCCATTAGATCTGCTTTATTTCGACCTTGGGTTGAATTTAGAGCGATAATTTGACGATTCATATTGGAAGGCGAAACTGTATCATGATCAATAATTGTTAAACGACCGACACCAGCACGTGCCAGTGCTTCAATAACAAACCCTCCTACGCCTCCAACGCCCGCAACAAGTACGTGTGAAGAATGCAATTGCAGTACCCCTGTATCTTCAAACACTAAAAGACTACGTTCAACTAAAGGGTTTTGTAACATATTAATTTCCATCCAATTTAAAGATCTGTTGTGCATTAGCGGTGGTTTGATGTAAAACATCATCAAATGAGAGACTGAGTAATCTAGCAACCTGTTCTACAACGCGAATAGTATCATGTAAATTAGATTTGACCAGGCCTGGTAACCTTACATTTGGATAATCCGTTTCCAAAACAAGATGTTCAAGACCGTAATGGCGTACTAATGCATGATATCGATGAGCATTCTCTCGCAATAACACGCCATTGACCCCAATTTTAAAACCACAATCAACATAATTCTTAGCCACCTCAAGACTACTGCCCAATCCATGAATAACACCCATTAAGTTATGTTCACGCAGGCTCTGGTACAGTTCATTGTGTGCCTTCACAACATGTAACGAGACAGGTTTACTAAAATTTTCAGCTAAAGATAACTGTGCTTCAAGGAGTTCAATTTGAAGTTGTTTAGTGTGGTGATAGGCGGGTGAGAAATCCAAACCAATTTCACCTAAAGCCACAACTTGCTCAGCATTTAATAATTCTTCGAGTGATTGAAGACTAGAACGGCTTTGGGCCGTAACGTACCAAGGATGAATACCTAGGGCTGCATGAACAGAGGGATACAAAAAAGCTAACTTAAGAGCGATAGGCCAGTTATCAGGACTGACGGACATGGCAATGAATTGGGGAGTAAGATTATTTTTTGAAATACGGATTGGGAATCCATAAAATCTACGGAAGACTCAAGAAGTGAATCTAAATGACAATGAGTATCGATAATCATTTGAAGAATTTTAGATATAAAAAACCGGTAAAACCGGTTTTTTAATGCTGATTACTCAACAGCATCTGCTGAAGCAGCGATCGGACGATCAACTAATTCAACATGTGCCATTGGTGCGTTATCACCAGGACGGAAACCACATTTTAAAATGCGGATATACCCACCTGGACGAGTTTGGTAACGAGGACCAAGCTCTGTGAATAACTTTGCAACCATTGCTTTATCACCTAAACGTGCCATAGCAAGACGGCGATTATGTACGCTGTCTACTTTAGCAAGTGTAATCATAGGTTCAGCAATTCCACGAAGTTCTTTCGCTTTAGCAACCGTAGTACGTATAACTTCGTGATCGATAAGCGAAGCAGACATGTTTTTAAACATTGCCTTACGGTGTGAACTATTGCGATTTAACTTACGACCTGTTTTACCATGACGCATGATAGCTTCCTTATTTTATGCTGACTCTTTACTAACCAAACTTGCTGGCGGCCAGTTCTCTAATTTAGTCCCTAAGCTCAAACCTCTTTGTGCAAGAACATCTTTGATCTCTTGCAGAGATTTTTTACCTAGGTTAGGAGTTTTAAGTAAGTGAGGCTCAGCTCTCTGTACTAAATCACCAATATAATAGATTTGTTCTGCTTTCAGACAATTTGCTGAACGAACAGTCAATTCTAAATCATCAACAGGTTGTAAGAAGATAGGATCAAACTCATTATCTTCTTCCTCTGGCGCTACAACTTCCTTATGCTTAAGATCAACAAAAGCATTCAGTTGATAATGTAGAACCGTTGCTGCCTGCTTAATGGCATCTTCAGGATCTAAAGTACCGTCAGTGACAATATCGATAATTAACTTATCTAGGTCTGAACGTTGCTCAACACGTGCGTTCTGAACTTCATAACTTACTGTATGAACAGGACTGAAACTAGCGTCTAAACGTAAAACACCGATTCCAGAATCTTCTTCAGTTCTTACCGCTGGTTGATAACCCATTCCTGAACGTAGCGTTAGAGTCATATTCAACTCCGCACCTTCAGCGACATGTGCAATGACATGATCAGGGTTAGCAATCTCAATATCATGGTTTAGTATGATATCTGAAGCTCGAACGATCGCAGGACCCTTCTTACTTAGCGTTAATTCCGCATGGTCTGTTGCATTAAATTTTACAGCGACTTCTTTGAGGTTTAAAAGAATTTCAAGTACATCTTCTCTTACACCTTCAATAGAAGAATATTCGTGTAAAACACCTTCAATTTTTGCTTGTACTATAGCCCCACCAGGCATAGAAGATAATAAAATACGACGAAGTGCATTTCCTAGTGTGTGTCCAAAACCACGTTCAAGTGGCTCTAAAGTGACACGACTGTGAAATTCACTTTTTCTTTTAATATCAACTAAACGAGGCGTCAACAACTGCTCTAACATCTCTTGCATTCGAGGGTATCTCCGTATCAGGTTTTACTTAGAGTAAAGCTCAACGATTAGGTTTTCTGAAATATCAGAAGAAAGATCTGTACGATCAGGAAGATTTTTAAAAGTCCCTTCAAATGCAGTCTTATTCACATCAACCCAACTAACAGTACTAGCTTGTGCATTTAAATCTAATGCAGAAGCGATACGCGTTTGAGTACGTGATTTCTCTCTAATAGCAACAATATCACCAGCAGACACTTCATAAGAAGGGATATTCACTGATTGACCGTTAACTAAAATTGACTTATGTGATACCAACTGACGTGCTTCTGCACGTGTTGATGCAAAGCCCATACGATATACAACGTTGTCTAGACGGCTTTCAAGGATTTGCAACAAGTTTAAACCTGTTGAACCTCTACGACGATCAGCTTCTTTGTAATAAAGACGGAACTTTTTTTCTAATACGCCGTACATACGACGAACTTTTTGTTTCTCACGAAGCTGTAAACCGTATTCGGTTACTTTCTTTCGTCCTGTACCATGTTGTCCAGGTAACTGATCAATTTTACATTTTGATTCGATGCTACGCACACCACTTTTCAAAAATAGGTCAGTTCCTTCACGACGGGCAAGTTTACACTTTGGACCAATATATCTAGCCATGATTACCTCAAATATTAAACGCGACGTTTCTTAGGTGGACGGCAACCATTATGCGGAATTGGAGTTACATCAGCAATTGATGTAATCTTGAATCCTGCACCATTTAAGCCACGAACAGCAGAGTCACGGCCAGGTCCAGGACCTTTTACCATAACATCTAAGTTCTTAACACCAAAATCGTGGGCCATTTGGCCACAACGTTCTGCAGCGACCTGCGCAGCAAAAGGCGTACTTTTACGTGAACCACGGAAACCGCTTCCACCTGAAGTAGCCCAGCACAGTGCATTACCCTGACGGTCTGTGATAGTCACAATTGTGTTGTTAAAACTAGCGTGAACATGTGCTACTGCATCTGTCACAACCTGTTTTACTTTCTTCTTAACACGCGAATTTGCTTTAGCTTTAGCCATAATCTTCTCTCGCAATTATGCGTTATCTCTTAATAGGTCTTACAGGACCTTTACGAGTACGTGCATTAGTTTTTGTACGTTGTCCACGCATAGGTAGACTACGACGATGACGAATTCCGCGGTAACAACCCATGTCCATTAATCGCTTAATGTTCATAGATACTTCACGACGAAGATCACCTTCAATTTTAAATTTTGTCACTTCTGATCGAAGTGCTTCTAACTGAACTTCAGTTAGTTCTCGAACTTTCGTAGATGAGTCCAAACCAACAGAAGCACAAATTGCTTTTGATGTAGTTGAACCAATCCCGTAGATCGAAGTCAAACCGATAACAATATGTTTGTTAACTGGAATGTTTACACCGGCAATTCGTGCCATAGTGCGCTCCCTTTAAATCCATCTACTGAAAAACAGAGTATTGTACTCGCCTTTCAGACTAAATACTAGAGCTACAACCAAATTGGTTAGCGGCTCTTGCGTTTTGATTTTTTCATCATGCCTGAATACTGTGTCGACTGCATTTGTGCTTGCACTTGAGTCATGAAATCCATAACAACAATAACAATGATCAGTAGTGATGTTCCGCCAAAATAGAACGGGACATTCCAGTACAGAATTAAGAACTCAGGCAGCAAGCAGACCGCTGTAATATAAATCGCACCCGCTAGGGTTAATCGACCCATAATACCGTCTATATGACGCGCTGTTTGAGCACCTGGTCTAATCCCTGGTAAATAGGCACCAGATTTTCTTAAGTTGTCTGCTGTTTCTTTAGGATTGAAAACAATCGCTGTATAAAAGAAACAGAAGAAAATAATCGCCATTGCATAAAGTAAAACATAAATAGGCTGTCCAGGGGACATTGTGGTTGCAATATCCTTTAACCAACCCATACCTTCAGCCTCACCGAACCAGCCACCAATGGTCGCTGGAAACAAAATGATACTAGAGGCAAAGATAGGAGGAATGACCCCAGCCATGTTTAACTTTAATGGTAAGTGAGACTCTTGACCGCCGTAATGTCTATTGCTACGCGATTTCTGCGCATAATGAACTGGTATACGACGTTGCCCGCGCTCTACAAAGACAACAAAAGCAATCACGGCAAAAATAAGTGCCAGTAAAACAAACACTGTGATTGCGTGAAGAGCACCTGTATTCACTTGTTCGAATGTACCACCTAAAGCAGATGGTAATCCAGCAACAATCCCCGCAAAGATAATCAGTGATATACCGTTACCTATGCCGCGTTCAGTGATTTGCTCACCAAGCCACATTAAGAAAATTGTTCCACCAACAAGCGTTACAACTGCAGTCAATCTAAAGAGTAGACCAGGGTCTACTACAACAGACATACCATTAATATTTTGAGATTCTAAAGCAATTGCGACACCCAACGCCTGGAACGTTGCCAAGACAACGGTACCATAGCGTGTGTATTGAGTAATTTTGCGACGACCCTGCTCTCCATCCTTCTTTAATCGTTCTAAAGAAGGCGATACCACGGTTAATAACTGCATAATAATAGAGGCAGATATATAAGGCATAATACCTAATGCAAAGATAGATAAACGCTCAAGAGCACCACCCGAAAACATGTTAAACATGTCTAGAATGGTTCCCTTTTGCTGTTCAAACATCGCAGCTAATGCAATTGGGTCAATAGACGGTACTGGTATATGAGTACCTAGCCTAAAGACGACGATCGCCCCAAGAACAAATAAAATCTTGTTCTTTAAATCACTCATACCGGAAGATGCATTAGAACTATTCATATTAAGCCTCTACAGTACCGCCAGCAGCTACGATTGCTGCTAGAGCACCCGCAGAAGCCTTAATACCAGACAACTTAACTGCTTTAGTAATTTCACCAGAGCAAACAACTTTTACAACTTTAATTCTGTCACCGATTAGATCAGCGGCTTTCAAAGCTGCAATGTCAATGACATCCGCTTCAACTTTCGCTAATAAATCAAGACGAATCTCAGTTGCATATGTAGCTTTTCTTGATCTGAAGCCGACCTTAGGAAGTCTTCTTTGAAGAGGCATCTGACCACCTTCAAAACCGATCTTAGGCAAACCACCAGAACGAGATTTCTGACCTTTATGACCACGTCCACCCATCTTACCCCAGCCAGAACCCTGACCGCGAGCGACGCGTTTTCTTTCAGATTTAGAACCTTCTGCTGGTTTTAGAGTATTAAGTTGCATATTATGCTTCCTCTACTTTTAGCAAATAGTGAACCTTATTGATCATTCCACGATTTTCTGGAGTATCAATAACGCTAACCGTTTGGTGCATCCTTCTTAGACCAAGCCCAGAAACACATGCTCTGTGATTTGGTAAGCGACCAATGGTGCTTTTTACCAACGTCACTGTGACATATTTTTATCTGACATATTACTCACCTAAAATTTGACCGACTGTTTTACCGCGTTTAGCTGCAATATGTTCAGGACTAGAAATACTAACTAAAGCATTAACAGTTGAACGTACAACGTTTACAGGGCGTGTAGTGCCGATACATTTTGAAAGTACGTCTTTAACACCTGCAGCTTCTAACACTGCACGCATAGCACCACCAGCAATAACACCAGTACCTTCAGAAGCAGGGAGCATAACAATGTTAACGGCACCTTGCTTGAAGTTAATTGGGTATTGGATAGTTCCATCATTAAGATGGATATCTTTCATGTTACGACGAGCTTTTTCCATGGCTTTTTTGATCGCGATTGGAACTTCAGCAGCTTTACCACCACCGAATCCTACCTGACCATTACCATCACCAACGACTGCTAGTGCTGAAAAACTAAATACACGTCCACCTTTTACAACCTTGGCAACACGACGAATGTCTACTAACTTTTCAATCATTCCATCGTCTTGTAATTCACGTGAAGACATAATTCATCCTTCCTTTAAAATTCAAGACCGTTTGCACGGGCTGAGTCTGCTAATTCTTGGATACGGCCGTGGTATTTAAACCCTGAACGATCAAAAGCAACAGTTTTTACACCAGCTGCGATTGCTTTTTCAGCGATTGATTTACCAACAGCTTTAGCAGCATCTTTGTTACCAGTGTTGCTGATTTCTTTCTTAACGTCCGCTTGAACGGTAGAGCATACAGCAATAACTTCGGTACCACTTGCTGAGATCAGCTGAGCGTATATATGCTGAGATGTACGGTGAACGCACAATCTCGGCATTTGTAGCTCAATAATTTTGGCACGAGTTTTCTTAGCTCTACGAAGACGGGCTGTTTTCTTATTCATATCAACTTCCAGCTTTATTTCTTCTTAGCTTCTTTACGTAAAATACGCTCATCAGCATACTTAACACCCTTGCCTTTATAAGGTTCAGGTGGGCGGTATGCACGAATCTCAGCAGCAACTTGTCCAACAACTTGCTTGTCCGCGCCTTTTACAACGATTTCTGTTTGTGACGGAGTCTCAATAGTAATGCCAGCCGGTATAGCATGCTTTACCGGATGTGAAAAACCAAGAGTCAAGTCTAAAACATTGCCCTCAGCTTTTGCACGGTAACCAACACCAACTAACTTTAACTTCTTCTCAAAACCATCTGTAACACCAACAACCATACTATTAATGATTGAACGAGCTGTACCAGCTTGAGCCCAATCACCTGAAGTATTGTTAACTGGCGTACAAAATACTTTACCGTCTTCAGACTTAAACACAACGGCTACATTGAACTTTTTAGTCAATGAAGCCTTAGCGCCTTTTACCGTTACTTCTGAACCGTCAAATGTAACTTGTACATTTTCAGGGACTACAACAGCAGCTTTTGCAATTCTAGACATAATATATTCCTTATGCTACGTAGCAAATAACTTCGCCACCAACACCCGCTTGGCGAGCGTCACGGTCAGTCATAATACCTTTAGACGTTGAAATTACAGCGATACCAAGACCACCAATTACGTTAGGTAACTCGTCTTTGTTTTTATAAACACGTAAACCTGGACGGCTCACACGTTTAATCATATCAATAACAGGGTTTCCATCAAAATACTTTAGGTCTACTGATAACTCAGCTTTCCCTTTAACTTCATCTTCTTTAATACTGAATGCCGCAATATAACCTTCTGCAGTCAAAACTTTAGCTAATGCTACTTTAAGTTTTGAAGAAGGCATATTTACTTTCCCGTGACCGGCCATTTGGCCGTTACGGATTCGTGTCAACATATCAGCAACTGGATCAGACATACTCATAGATAATTATCCTTACCAACTAGCTTTTCTTAAACCAGGTATATCACCTTGCATTGCTAATTCTCTTAGCATGTTACGTGATAAACCAAACTTTTTATAAACACCGTGAGGGCGTCCAGTCATACGACAGCGATTACGCTGGCGAACTGGAGAAGCATTACGAGGAAGAGCTGCTAGCTTATCCATTGCTTCCATACGCTCTTCGAAACTAAGTGCCATGTCTACTGATGCTGTTTTTAACGCATCACGTTTAGTAGCGAATTTCGCTACTATCTTTGCACGCTTTTTTTCACGTTCAATCATTGATTGCTTAGCCATCAGTGAACCCCTATTTCGTGAATGGAAAATTAAAGGCTTCTAAAAGAGCTTTCGCCTCATCATTCGTATTTGCAGTGGTGACAAAGTTAATATCCATACCGCGGATTTTGTCAATCTTATCAAATTCGATTTCAGGGAAAATAATTTGCTCTTTAATACCTAGGTTGTAGTTTCCACGACCATCAAATGCTTTCGGGTTTACACCACGAAAATCTCTTACACGAGGCAAGGAGATATTGATTAGACGATCTAGGAATTCATACATCTTGGCACCACGTAAAGTTACTTTGCAACCTAACGGGTAACCATCACGAACTTTAAAACTAGCGACAGACTTACGTGCCAATGTTTTAACTGCTTTCTGACCTGAAATTTTTTCCATGTCAGAGACTGCGTGATCTAGGACCTTCTTATCGCCAATTGCTTCACCAACACCCATATTGATTGTAATCTTAATCAATCTAGGTGCCTGCATTGGAGATTTGTAACCAAATTGCTCTACTAAATTAGCAATAACCTGGTCTTGATATACTTTCTGTAAACTTGCCATTTTCTACCCTATATTAAGCGTCGATCGCTTTACCAGTAGATTTAAAAAAGCGGATTTTAGAATCCCCTTCAACTTTAATACCGACCTTGCCAGCTTTATTAGTCTCAGGATTCACCAAAGCCACATTTGAGGCATCAATAGGCATTTCCTTTGAAAGAATTCCACCTTGAGCACCCGTCTGAGGGTCACCCTTAGTGTGTTTCTTTACTAAGTTAATACCATCAACTAGAACCTTACCGTTGGTTTGAACAGAAGAAATAGAACCTCTTTTCCCTTTGTCTTTACCAGTAATAACGATAACTTCATCACCTTTCTTTAAACGATTCATACCTTCTTCCTTATAGTACTTCAGGAGCTAATGAAACAATTTTCATAAATTTTTCATTACGCAGCTCGCGAGTTACAGGTCCGAAGATACGTGTTCCAACTGGCTCTAATTTTGCATTAAGAATAACAGCAGCGTTGCCGTCAAACTTAATCAAAGAACCGTCAGGACGTCTAACACCTTTAGCAGTACGAACTACTACAGCATTGTAGACATCACCTTTCTTCACTTTTCCGCGAGGTGCTGCTTCTTTAACACTCACTTTAATCACGTCACCAACACTAGCGTAACGGCGTTTTGATCCGCCTAACACTTTAATGCATAGGACGCGTCGTGCTCCGCTGTTATCAGCAACATCAAGCACTGTTTGCATCTGAATCATGGTGGTACTCCATCCATAAAAATAAAAATTACTTACAGCACAAAAACCACTTAAAAGAGTAGTTCCTGAAACAAATCAGGCTGACTCTTTAGAGTGGCTTTATTCATTTCGCGAATTATAACAGAATAATTCGCGGAATGCTATAAAAGTTAAATCTTAGCTTTACTATCAATACTTACTAATGTCCAAGACTTATTTTTTGACAGAGGCCTACATTCCTGAATGGTGACTGTATCGCCAACACCACAAATGTTTTCAGCATCATGAGCCATAACTTTAGTAGATTTTCTAATAAATTTCTTGTACTTAGCATGCTTAACATAGCGTGAAGTATTAACAACGATTGAATCTTGCATACCGTTACTAGCTACAACACCTTGCATTGTACGAGCTTTCTTTTCTTGATCAGCCATCTTTATACACTCACTTTTTGACGAATGATGGTTTTAACTCTAGCAATTGAACGACGAACTTTTTTCAATTGAGAAGAGTTAGATAACTGACTAGTTGCATTTTGCATTCTTAGATTGAATTGCTCTTTTAATAAATTAAGCAATTCTGTTCTTAGCTCATCAACTGGCTTTTCATTTAATTCTTTAGCAGTCATTTACATCACCGTTTTCGTTACAACTTGTGTTTTAAAAGGTAGTTTAGCGGCAGCAAGCGCGAACGCTTCTTTAGCAAGCTTCTCATCAACACCCTGAATCTCGTATAAAACACGACCAGGCTGAATCTGAGCTACCCAATACTCAACACTACCCTTACCTTTACCCATACGAACCTCAAGAGGCTTGTTAGTAATCGGCTTATCTGGGAATACTCGAATCCAAATCTTTGCACCACGCTTTACGTGACGAGTCATAACACGACGACCAGCTTCGATCTGACGTGAAGTCATTCTTCCGCGCTCTAAGGCTTTAAGACCGAAATCACCGAAGCTAACTTTGTTTCCGACTTGCGCCAAACCACGGTTACGTCCTTTGTGTACTTTTCTAAATTTAGTACGTTTAGGCATTAACATAGTTAGTTATCCTTTTAGTTACGGCCTTTCTTGCCCTTAGACGGTGCATTATCTGTTAACGATAATTTACCAAGTTTCTCACCCTTGAAGATCCATACTTTTACGCCAATTTTGCCGTAAGTAGTATCTGCTTCGAAAGCTGAATAATCAATATCAGCACGGAAAGTATGAAGAGGTACACGACCTTCTCTATACCACTCGCCACGTGCGATATCAGTACCATTTAAACGACCAGAAACCGCTACCTTGATTCCTTGAGCACCTAGACGCATTGCATTACCTACTGCACGCTTCATAGCACGTCGGAATTGGATACGCTTCTCAAGCTGCTGGGCAATACCCTCTGCAACAAGCTTAGCGTCCAACTCTGGTGTTTTAATTTCTTCGACATTAAGACTAACTTGCATTCCCGTCATCTTAGACAAAGACTGCTTTAGTTTTTCAATATCTTCACCCTTCTTACCAATAACAACACCTGGACGAGCAGTATGGATCGTTACACGAACTCCATTTGCTACACGTTCAATGTGAATCTTACTGATAGAAGCATGACCAAGCTTACTATGTAGTTCTTTACGAATTTCAACATCACTGACAAGAAAATCAGAAAAGTTCTTACTATCCGCATACCAACGTGCATTCCAATCTTTACTAATACCAAGACGAATGCCAATAGGATGTACTTTTTGACCCATTCTGATTCTCCTTACTTTTCGCCAACTGTAACAGTGATGTGACTGATACGTTTTAAAATACGGTTACCGCGACCCTTAGCACGAGCGCGCATGCGCTTCATGATTGGACCCGCATCTACAAATGCTGCAGTAACTACTAATTCATCAATATCAGCGCCTTCATTGTTCTCGGCGTTGGCGATGGCTGAATTTAAAACCGCTTTGATTAAATCCGCTGCTTTCTTGTCGCTAAACGACAGGATGTTAATAGCAGTTTCAATATCTTTACCACGGATCTGGTCAGCTACTAAGCGCGCTTTCTGTGGAGAAATACGGGCAAACTTATGTATTGCACTAACTTGCATATTAATCTCCTACTATCGCTTAGATTTCTTATCCGCGGAATGACCACGGTAAGTACGAGTTTGTGAAAACTCGCCAAGTTTATGACCAACCATGTTTTCAGATACGAAAACTGGAATGTGCTCTTTACCATTGTGAACTGCGATTGTCATACCAATCATGTCAGGAAGAATCATAGATCTTCTTGACCAAGTTTTAATGGGACGTTTATTACCAGATTCTTGCGCCTCGATCACTTTCTTATACAAGTGATGATCAACAAAAGGTCCTTTTTTAACTGAACGTGGCATCAGTGTCCTTCCTTATTTTTTGTTACGACGACGTACGATCATTCCATCAGTACGCTTATTGCTACGAGTCTTCTTACCTTTAGTAGGAACACCCCATGGAGTACATGGGTTACGACCACCAGAAGTACGACCTTCACCACCACCGTGCGGGTGATCAACAGGGTTCATCGCCACACCACGAACGGTAGGACGAATACCACGCCAGCGAGAAGCACCAGCTTTACCTAGCTTACGAAGGCTATGCTCGGCATTACCAACAGCACCGATCGTTGCTTTACACTCTGCAAGAATCTTGCGCATTTCACCTGAACGAAGTCGAAGTAAAACATAAGCACCATCCTTACCGGCGATAGAAGCAGAAACACCTGCACTACGTGCAATCTGCGCACCTTTTCCAGGACGCATCTCTACGTTATGGACAACAGTACCTACAGGGATATTTCTAAGCGGTAAACAGTTACCTGGCTTAATCGCAACGTGATCACCTGTCTCAACAAGATCACCAGCTGCCAAATATCGAGGAGCAATGATATAAGACCACTCACCATCTGCATGCTTAAGCAATGCAATATGAGCTGAACGGTTAGGATCATACTCAAGATGCTCAACAGTCGCTGGAACACCTACCTTAGTACGCTTGAAATCAACCATACGGTAATGTTGCTTGTGCCCACCACCGTGATGACGAACAGTGATACGACCGTTGTTATTACGACCACCAGACTTTGATTTCTTCTCTAGTAACGCTGCGTGAGGCTTACCTTTATGCAATGTCGGCTCAAGAATATGAACCATAAAACGACGACCTGGAGAAGTCGGTTTAGACTTTCTAATAATTGCCATGTTGTAACTCCCTACTCAGCAGTCGAAAAATCGATTTCTTGGCCAGCTGCCAAACGAACGATTGCCTTACGGATACCGTTACGTTGACCTTGACGACCTTTAAAGATTTTACGCTTACCTTTAATGTTGATCATGTTAACAGACTGAACTTTTACATCGAACAAAGACTCAACTGCCTGTTTAACTTCAGTTTTAGTTGCTGTTGGCTCAACTTTGAACACATATTGCTCACGAGTGTCTGCAAGGATCGCAGCTTTCTCAGAGATATGCGGAGCAAGCAAGACCTTTAGAATTCTTTCTTGATTCATGCTAATTGCTCCTCTAGTTGTTTAACAGCACCTTGAGTCATTACAACATTCTTGAAACCAATTAAACTAACTGGATCAATTGAAGCAACATCACAAACATCAGCGCTATAAAGGTTACGAACCGACAAGTACAAATACTCATCAAAACCTTCAGTAATAACCAAAGCATCCGTCACATTTAACTGTGCTAACTTGGCTTTAAATTCTTTTGTCTTAGGAGCGTCTACTGTAAAGTCATCGACCACAATAAGACGTCCAGAGCGATTTAACTCAGCAACAATAGACTTCATCGCACCGCGATACATCTTCTTGTTAACTTTCTGTGAGAAATCACGGTTATGACCAGGGAACGCACGCCCACCGCCAACCCAAATAGGTCCACGACTTGTACCGGCACGAGCTCGACCAGTCCCTTTTTGATTCCAAGGCTTAGCACCACCACCGCTGACAGCTGCACGGTTTTTCTGAGCTTTAGTACCTTGACGGCCGCCACTCATATATGCAGTTACAACTTGGTGAACAAGTGCTTCATTGAATTCTGTACCAAACAAAGCTTCAGAAACGGAAACTGTTCCGTTTTCTTTGCCCGTTGCTAATTCGATTAATTTTAATTCCATAATGCCCACCTTACTTAACAGCTTTACGAACAATAACAGTACTATTTTTAGCGCCAGGGATTGCACCCTTAATCAATAACAGGTTGTTTTCTGCATCAACTCTAACTAAATCTAGATTCTGTGTTGTTTGACGTACATCACCCATATGTCCAGACATTTTCTTACCTTTGAAAACGCGACCTGGAGTTTGGTTCTGCCCGATTGAACCGTTAGAACGGTGAGAAATAGAGTTACCGTGAGTTGCATCTTGCATCGTAAAGTTATGACGCTTAATACCACCCTGAAAACCTTTACCTTTGGTTGTCCCGGTAACATCTACTACAGGAACTTCGTTGAAACGCTCGACAGTAAGTTCTGAACCTACTTCTAAACCTTCAGACTCAGCAGCTGAATCAACACGAAATTCCCACAAACCTCTTCCAGCTTCAACACCTGCTTTCGCAAACTGCCCAGCTGCTGGTTTGTTAACACGTCCAGCGTGTACAGAACCAGTTGTAACTTGAATTGCAGAATAACCGTCAGTTTCAAGTGTTTTGATCTGAGTGATGCGGTTCGCTTGAACCTCTACAACCGTTACCGGAGTAGATACACCATTCTCGTCAAATACACGAGTCATGCCGATTTTCTTACCAATGATACCAATACTCATACCATTTCCTTATTTATTATTTATTGTCCATCATAACGATTGATGATGGACTAAATCACGATTAACGTAATTCTAATTGAACATCTACACCAGCAGCCAAATCTAGCTTCATCAATGCATCAACAGTCTTTTCTGTTGGATCAACAATATCTAGTAGACGCTTGTGAGTACGAATTTCATACTGATCACGAGCGTCTTTATTGACGTGAGGTGAGACTAGGATCGTGAAACGTTCTTTACGAGTCGGCATAGGAATAGGTCCACGCACTTGTGCACCCGTTCTTTTTGCTGTTTCAGTAATTTCACGAGCAGACTGATCGATTAAACGATGGTCAAATGCTTTTAAGCGAATACGAATATTCTGTGTAGCCATAATCTCGGTCTCATTTATTTACATAATAGAAAAGCACGCAAACTCAATGCATGCAAACTAAGGGAGCGGATTATAGCAACATAATCCAATTAAAACAACCCCTTATTATAGATACAAAAAAAGAGGGCATATAGCCCTCTTTTTTATGAAACAAGCGTTATTTTAGTCAAGAATTCTTGCTACAACACCTGCACCAACAGTACGTCCACCTTCACGAATGGCAAAACGGAGACCGTCATTCATTGCGATTGGGTTGATTAACTCTACTGTCATTTGTACGTTATCACCAGGCATAACCATTTCTGTGCCTTCTGGTAATGTACATGCACCAGTCACATCAGTTGTACGGAAGTAAAACTGTGGACGGTAACCTTGAAAGAATGGAGTGTGACGTCCACCTTCATCTTTTGAAAGTACATAGATCTCAGCTTCGAACTTAGAGTGCGGAGTGATCGTACCTTTATGTGCCAATACTTGACCACGTTCGATATCTTCACGCTTAGTACCACGTAAAAGGATACCAACGTTATCACCAGCTTGACCTTGATCAAGAAGCTTACGGAACATCTCAACACCCGTAACAGTTGTTTCAGTTGTGT
>VCMH01000086.1_pt1 | contig 24870 bp, 26 predicted proteins | sample 3385031 | NCBI WGS metagenome assembly VCMH01 (sample SAMN11833398, study PRJNA544312) | saline spring metagenome | isolation source: microbial filaments from arctic saline spring | place: Canada: Axel Heiberg Island, Nunavut | collected 2010-05 | reverse complement strand
GGAATTCGGGGTCAGAGTAAGAACTAATTTAATAGAGTTCGGGGTCAGAGTAAGAACTAATTTAATATTTGTGCTAACGTAGAAGTTGGTTAACTAATTTCACAAAGTTTTAACACCGAGTATTGGTGGGTATCAATCCATCTGAGCAATGGAGAAGAGTTCGGGGTCAGAGTAAGAACTAATTTAATAATTGTGCTAACGTAGAAGTTGATTATCTAATTTCAAAAGTTTTAACACCGAGTAGTGATGGGTATCAATCCATCTGAGCAGTGGAGAGTTTTAATGAGCAGGTTATCCAGAATTGCACCCATCGGCATTCCGCAACATGTGATGCAGAGAGGTAATAATCGCCAAGTCTGTTTTAGGGATGAGCATGACTTTGGTCATTATGCAGGGTGGTTGAACGAGTATGCGCGCAAGTATGGTGTTGCGATTCACGCATGGGTGTTTATGAGTAATCATGTACATTTATTGTGTACCCCAAGCGAAGAGAGTGCCGTCAGTAAAATGATGCAAGCGTTGGGTCGACAATATGTGCGTTATTTTAATGCTAAATATAAGCGGTCGGGTACTTTGTGGGAAGGCCGATTTAAATCGTGCTTGATCGATTCCGATGCTTATTTGTTTGAAGTGTATCGTTATATTGAACTCAATCCTGTGCGCGCTAAAATGGTGGGCGAACCGGCAGAATATAAGTGGAGTAGTTTTCAGGTCAATGCATTAGGTAAGCTGTCGGATTTGTGTGTGCCACATGCTTTATATGTAGCACTTGGGAGTACCGAAAGTGAGAGACGTGTTGCTTATAAAGCCTTATTTACAGATGTGATAGATGATTTATTGTTGGATGACTTACGTTCTGCTACACGTGCAGGGATGGCATTGGGCAGTGAAACCTTTAAAAGTATGCTTGAGGTAAGTGAAGGTAGAAGATTGAATCTTAAAAAACCAGGTCCTAGTCCTGTTGGTGATTAGTTTTTACTCTGACCCCAAACTCCTTACTCTGACCCCAAACTCCCAAACTCCTGAGTGATTGAGTTTTATTAGGTTTCGTTGTATCGTTACTAATAGATTTGAGTATTGCGTGTTCATGGTGAAGGAAGGTTTAATGGAATTTAAAATTAAAAATGCAGCTCCGTTAAGACCCCAAAATGAAAATCAACAAAGGGGCTTCATATTTCTGTTGACTCTTGTTGTCATTGTCAGTATTGCTCTGCTATGGATTTCTACAAAGCACCATTCGTTAATTTCTATATTTAAAACGAATGATATTCAGGCAGATTCCTATGAGTTGGAGTCAGTCAAAGAGCGCTTATTGGAATATGCAGTTTTGCAGCCAGAAATTTATACAACGGATGATAGTAATTCATATCAAAATTCGGCACAAATTCCAGCGCCTGGATATTTTCCCTGCCCCGATTTGGATGGGGATGGGGATCTTGAAGGTGCCGAAACGAGCTGTTCAAACCCCTTTACTGATACAACGGTTGATCCAATAGATAACACGGGGTTTGTTCCTGAAGCTGGTGTAGTCGGTTTTGTTCCAGCATTTATCGGTTCGCACCATATACATTTCGCGGAGGCGGGTCGTTATTATTATTTTTTAGATGAGCGGTTTAGTGCGCAAAGCTCAGCTCCAGGGAATGTTAATGATGGCTTAATGCGTTATGCGCCAATGAATCCAGCCCAGTTTGTAGGTGCTGTCAGTCCGGTGCCGGCTAGTGGTGAGCCGTTTGAACCAGTTCTGACGTTAAATGGGAGGCGTGGGTATATTGCGTTGGTTATAGATCCAGGTGCTGATGGGTCTTTAGATGATGTAAATAACGTCGATGCCACTAGTGGTTTGGTCGATAGGTTTTTTGTCTCTAGGGCATCTGATCTTTCTGATGATCCTAATGCGGATAAGATCGTCGGTATTACCCTACAGGACTTAGATAATGCTATTAATAGGCGTTTATGTGTTGAGCGTTTCCGATATGAAGGGCTTCAGTATGCAGATCAAAATGGTGATGGTGCACCAGATGAGGTAAATCCCTTTACGGCCATTGCGAGTGACTTAAAGCACTGGTATAACGATTATATTTACACTCTACCGAATGATCTAGCTAATAATCCTGGTGGAGCAGATTGGCGAAAAACGGATTTGAAGTGTCGTTATGAATATTAAAATTATAGCTAAATTTAAGCAGGGATTTTCATTACTTGAGGTTGCGATAGGTTTGTTAATTCTAGGATTGTCGCTAACGTATTTTAGCGGCATATTTCAATTAGTATCTGAAACGGAACGAGAGAAAAATGAACGTGTGAATATCTATAAAGTGCAAGATGCACTCAATACCTTTTTAGCCGTCAATATGTTTTTACCTTGTCCTGATACAGATAATGATGGACATGAAAACCGTGTGGATACAATCAAATGTGATGATCGGGAGGGGTATTTACCTTTTAAGGATTTGGGAACTGAAGGGACGGATGCTTGGGACAATCCCTATTATTATCGTGTAAACCAACAGGCAGAAACCAGCGCTTATATTCGTGATGTGTGTAAGTCTTCGAGTGTTATGGGGCGAGCAGGTTCAAAAGTGCTTGGCGATTTACGATTATGTCCAGATTCTAATATTTATTATTGCAGTGTAGCTGGCTGCTCATCTGCTTGTAATGCTACCTGCCAGTCGATTGATCCGCGTGGAACGGCTCAAACCCCCCCTTATTTCCACCTAGCGACACCGCCATTTGGTGCTCTCGCAGGGTCTTATAATCTTCAGGTTTATCCTCAATCGGCCACGCCTTATGATGATTCTAATGGCTTCCCCTTTGGTGGAGATGGCGGTAATGGCACGGTAGCAATGGTGGTCTCTTGGGGGGCAAATGGTGACCAAGTCTATCGTTATAATGATTCCCGTCATAGTGCGGGTTGTGACTCGAGTGCGACAGCTGCTGAGTTTGAGAATTGTGATGATGACCGACTGTTTGTAGATACCAAGACAGGAGAAAATCGAGATTTTATAACATGGATTTCGGTCAACCAAGCCAAAATGGCACTGATTTATAATGGAGAATTCAGGTGAATACGCTACGCAATACAACCTGTAGTGCAAAAAAAGGCTTTACATTGATTGAAATGGCGATCGTCTTGGTGATTGTGGGGTTGCTGATTGGTGGAGGTTTTTCGACTTTAGGAGCCTATTTGGACAATGCTAAACAGTCACACACCTTGGGTAGCCTAAAGGTGACTAAACAGGCATTGCTAAACTATGTGAAAGTTAATAAGCATATGCCATGTCCTGATGTTTATGGAGATGGGGATGGTAAGGGAGATGTTGGCGGGGCTTCAGGTACTTTGTGTAGTAGTGATGTGGGCACGATCCCTTTTGATGATATAGGTTTGGGCCGAAGTGTTACCGCAGATGATTACGGTAATTTATTTAGTTACGCTGTTCATAAAGAGGCCGAGACCTCTGCCGTTATGGGGCTGAATATTGCAGTATTGTCTGATGAAACGGCCTTGCGGGGCTTCGCGGGAAGTTATTTTTATAATATAGGTGCGCCAGCGTTTAATTTAGATACGCCTCCAACTGAAGCTTTGCAGGGTTCATTACTCAATAGCTACCAAGTGTGTAATCGTCATGCTGCGAATAATTGTGGTGGTACGAATGATGTTGAAGTGCAATTTATTCCAGCGGTGATTGTTGCCTTTAATGAGAACGGTTCAGGCACTAATTTAGCGAGTTGTGGAGCGGCCTCCAGAGGGGATAGAGAAACTGAGAATTGTAATGCAGATATGCGTTTGATTAGAGGTTCCTTTCAAGAAGGCGTGTTTGATGACCAAATAGTGACAATTTCAGCCTATGAAATCAAAGAGCAAGCGTTGGGAGATTTCAAGGATCCACCTGTGGCAGTCGAGAGCAGCGCTCCTCCACTGTGGGAGAGTTTTGATTTCATCGTAAATAAAGATTTTGTGAATTCCAATGAGTTAAATTCTGCAGACGCTGTCAGAAATACATATTTAATTACGGGTGATATGACCACTCACGGTTCCATCAATTTAAAAGATGGAAATGATATTCTGACGATTCTGGGAACGATTGATATTGCTAATACTATTAAAGGTAAATCTGGGCATGATGTTCTTCTGGTTTCAAACGGGCCTGATGGTTACCCTGTTAGTCACTATGGTGACGATACCAAAGCTGCACTTTCAGATGCAATGAGCAAAGTGAATGATTTTGAAGTAGTCTGTTATTTTGAAAGTTTAAATACCTGTTACGATGTTGCCTCAGATGCTTTGGTAGGTGATATGAATTTTAATAATACTTCAGGAACCCCCGTCGTATTTCCTTAAATAAAATAAAGACGGTGCATAAATGCCTGAATGTTTAATTTTATTAGTCGACGACGACCCAGCACTGCGTGGCATGCTGGGTTTTTCCTTGGAAATGGCGGGCTATCAAGTGGTTGAAGCGGAATCACGTGCCAAGGCCATCTTGTGTCTGCAGTCTCAGTCAATACCTGTCGTAGTTTTAGATATGGGCATGCCACCCCATGAGCATACCATTACGGAAGGAATTGCTGTCCTGGATTGGTTGGCCGTCAATCAAGTGCAAACCAAAGTAATTGTATTGACTGGGCAAGACTCCGATGGCAGTTCTTATCAAGCCCTAAAGCATGGAGCGTTCGATTTTTTAGAAAAACCGATTTCAACGGAGTCACTGCTACTCTCCATGAAACGCGCCTTTCTTTTTTATGGTAATCAAGAGGCCCTTAAAGACAGAGAAGGTGTACAAAAAATGCAGATTGATGCCATTCTCGGCGAAGGAGTGAAGTCGATTCGTAATCAAGCTGAAGAGAAGTTGATAAGACAGGTTTTGGTGGATACGGACTTTAATGTCCATGAAACCGCCAGACGTTTGGGTCTAAAGCGTGAAAACGTCTATTATTTGATTAATAAATATGGGCTGCAACGTTAAGTGGAGTTTATGAAGTTTGTCGATGGATTAGACTTGGTTGGCATAATGCCCGATGAGGTCGAGTTATCACTTTTTAACTGGGGGTGGTTAGCACTCACGCTATTGGGCTTGTCTTTATTGGGGACTGTCTATTATTTTCGGAGTCAATCAAAACGACTTCGTAAAGCACTTGCTAGGCTATATTCACTGAATCAAACAGTAGAACAAGATGCGTTAAGTTTTTTCACCAGGCCTGGCCTATTTTAGCTTCCGTCGGCTGTTTACAGATGAAAGCGAGTGTTGAATGGTTTGGCGAGAAAAGAACCGTTAACTTCGGTGTTAAGCGTAAACTTTCTAGTCGAAAAACCTGCTTTAAGGTGGCGCGTGACGACATGTCTTTTGAAATTATACTCTTCCTTAATCGCGGGGCGTCAGAGCCGGAAAGCCTCTCTAGCTTGGTGATTAAAACCTTTATTAAAATTCTTGAACAAGATTTAGTGCTCAAAGAGGCGGAGATTTTAACCTCGCAAAAAAGGTTAGAGCGCTACCAAATGTATGTTCAACACGAAATTAAAAATATCGCCCAGTTTATACAGTTGCTCAGCGAGCAGGTTGCACTGGCAGAGAGCGAAGCCAGTAAAGTGCGGCTAGTGAATACGTTACGTGAAACCATACCATTGATGGCGAAGCGCGCCAGAAAAACCATTCAACAGATGAATCAACCGCTTTCAGAAGCACATGAATCCAGTTTCTTAATGATTAGATCCATTTTGCAAGAAGTTTTGCAAATGTACAGTTTAGAAGCAAACATCGTCGGCGATGCATCTGTGAATTTATCTCGACAGCTATTATTAGAGGTATTCAAAAATATCCTAGGAAATTTTAGCGATCACCCTTCTTCAGATCAGCCCATAAAGATAATCGTCGAGACCGAAGGTCAGGATGGCCCTATACACGTAAAAATCATCGGTCAACTTTATGGTTTACAAAATGAAATGGTGCCGGAGCGCATATTCGAACCTTTCTGGACAACCAGTGAAAGCGGTATGGGGTTGGGCTTATTTCTCTCACGAGAGCTGTTAAAACAATTTGATGGTCAAATTGCATTTGAACAATCYGCCAAAGAGTTCAGCTTCATAGTCACCTTACCAGGCCTGGTCAAATAATTTAACTCTATTTTAAGTAGCTGTTTCGGGCCTGATTTTGCAGGATTTACGAATAAAATCAGGTGAATGTACATAGGATTTCAACGGGTAAGAAATTTTTACTCTTTTTAAAATTTTAAAAGCTCGTTACTATGGAGCTACACAAAAAGCGTGTATCAAATAAAAAAATTGGAAGGTATTATGAAGAGTCAAAATATTCAAAAACAAAAAGGTTTCACCTTAGTCGAAATCGCAATCGTATTGGTTATCATCGGTTTATTACTAGGGGGTGTATTGAAAGGTCAGGAACTGATTACCAGTGCAAAAGTTAAGTCTGATACAGCGGCATTAGTTGCATTACAGTCATCTGCATATGCATATAGTGATCGTATGGGATACTATCCTGGTACTGCTCGAGCAGCAGTTCCTGCAGATGCAACCAAAGATAAAGTTCAGATTGTAGATAAATCTACTACTGCTGCTGGGACTCTTGCACTACCTGCTGATTTAGGGAACTTCTTTGCTGACTTGGCTGATCAAGGGTTTCTGAAGGATGCAAATATGTCACCTGAAATTGATGCTATTGGTACTTTTAGTGCCGGTTACGGAGAAGATGGTACGACAGGTGGTGTTGCTGCGACAGCTGCGACTGTAAAAGCGAATAAAAACTATGTGTGTATTTCTTATGACGCTGCTACTGATAATGCAGAATCCATCCTTCGAGGTATGGATATTAAGATGGATGATGGTGTAGCTATTACAGGTACTCTTAGAACGAGTCCTGATACTGCTTGTTTAGAATTGTAATTTCTTAGAAGAAACTCAATTTTAGAATTTAAACCCGCCAAATGGCGGGTTTTTTTGTTTCTAGAGATAAATAAGATGGTAAATGGGGTCAGACTCTGGTAAATGGGGTCAGACTCGAATTACTCTTTTGCTTTCCGGCCTTTTTTTCTTGGACTGCAAGGTCGCTCCGTTTTGGTTTCAATCTGCTTTTTAAATTGATTGTTACCCAGAATAAATAGGGTCAGACTCGAATTACTCTTTTGCTTTCCGGCCTTTTTTCTTGGACTGCAAGGTCGCTCCGTTTTGGTTTCAATCTGCTTTTTAAATTGATCGTTACCCAGTACCCATGCCTTATTGGTCGATTGTCTGATTTCATCTATTGTGGCTTGGGGTATGGCGTCACTGAATAGTCCGCGATAGCTTTCAGTTTGTTGAGCTGTGGTTTTTCCCAGTGCTAGATAGGTTGGGTGAGGAGAGATCAACTCATCTTGTTTGGCTAAACCGTTTGCATGGTAGCTTGACCAAGGATATTCTTCAGGCGCGTTTACCATCTTAGCTCTGACTGGATTAAGTTCTATATAGCGGTAGCAGGTGAGTAAATATTGTTCACTGTCTATTAGGGTTGCTTTGTATCGGCCTTCCCACAACGTTCCGGTTCTTGTGTAGGTAAAGTTAAAGTGCTGAACATAGTATCTACCAATCATTTGTATTAATTTTGATATGCCATCAGCTTTGTTAGGCGTAATTAACAAGTGTACATGATTGGTCATGAGTACATAGGCGTGTACTTCGCAGTCGTGCTTTTGGGTGGCTTTTTTAAGTATTTCTAGATAAAATTCATAATCATATTGTTCGAAAAAAATCGCCTGTCTGTTGTTTCCTCTGATTATGACATGCTGCGGTTGACCTATTAAAACGAATCTTGGTTGGCGAGCCATGAGTAGTTCCTCGGTTAAGTTAATATATTCATATTACACGTGTATTCACTTTTATTCGAGTCTGACCCCAATTAGATGCTATTGCTTTTCGAACGTTGCTTCTTGGACTACAAGATTTTCTGGTCGTCAGTTCTCTTTCTTAAATCAGCCTTTGTTTAAAACTTCCTTATCTTCTCTGTTTGCTATGTTAAAATACGCGCCCCTGAATTTATTAGTAGATTCAGTTACATAGCGCTGTAGTCTTTAGCGATAAAACCCTTATTTATGCACGGAATTAATATGTCACAAACTACCCCTTTTAGCGGCGGACTTTACGTCATCACTTACGGTTGTCAGATGAATGAATATGACTCGGACAAGATGGCAAGCCTGCTCGCGAAAACCCATGGCTTAAAACTGGTGACGGAGCCAGAAGAGGCGGATGTGGTTCTAATGAATACCTGTTCGGTGCGTGAGAAAGCACAAGAGAAGGTATTTTCTGAACTCGGTCGTTGGGAGAAGTGGAAAAAGTTAAAGCCTAATCGTGTGATTGGGGTGGGCGGTTGTGTAGCATCGCAGGAAGGTCGTGAAATTCGTAGACGTGCGCCGAGTGTTGATGTAATTTTTGGACCGCAAACCCTGCATCGTTTACCCGCGATGATTGATGAGACTTTAAGGGTTCGTGGTGACGACAGCATTAAAAAGAAGAAAGCGGTTATCGATATCTCTTTCCCAGAAATCGAGAAATTCGATCACCTGCCAGAGCCAGAGGTGAACGGGGTTTCAGCGATGGTCTCTGTCATGGAAGGCTGTTCTAAATATTGTACTTTCTGCGTGGTGCCTTATACCCGTGGTGAGGAAGTCAGTCGTCCTTATGAAGATGTATTGCGTGAAGTTCGTATTTTAGCCGAGCAGGGTGTGCGTGAAGTCAATTTGCTAGGTCAGAATGTAAATGCTTACCGTGGTGTGATGGAAGATGGTGAAATTGCAGATTTGGCCGTATTGATGCACGCTGTGCGTGCGATTGATGGTATTGGGCGTATTCGTTTTACCACGTCACATCCTAATGAGATGACGCAGAGTCTTATCAACTGTTATGCGGAAATCCCTGAATTAGTGTCGCATTTGCATCTACCGGTTCAATCGGGATCCGATAAAGTGTTGGCGATGATGAAACGTAATCACATGGTGCTTGAGTATAAGTCCACCATTCGTAAAGTCCGCGCTTTACGTCCTAATCTTAGTTTATCAGGTGATTTTATTATTGGTTTCCCAGGCGAAACTTGTGATGACTTTAAAGATACTATGGCCTTAGTCGAAGAGCTTAAATACGATCGTTCTTTCAGCTTTATCTACAGCGAACGTCCTGGAACACCTGCCGCAGGATTTCCAGATGACGAGCCTATAGAGAAAAAGAAACGCCGATTATTCGCTATACAAGAATTACTGACGAAGCAGACTGCGGATATTAGTGACTCGATGATTGGCACGGTGCAACGCGTGTTAGTAGAGCGTTTATCGCGTAAGTCTTTCGATCAGGTCGCTGGGCGCACTGAAAATAACCGTGTCGTGAATTTTACAGGTTCGCCCGAGTTAATCGGTCAGTTTGTCGATGTTGAAATCACGGAAGCCCTAAGCAACTCTTTACAGGCTGACTTGGTGGCGACGCCTGAAGCCGATTCACACATTGCGCCACAGGCGTATGCGTTGTAAAATCTATTGCACAGAACCAGAGTGAGCCGCCAGCAAGTCATTATCACTAAGCTTGCTAGCGGATGATTCTGAAAGTACTCTTTAATTTTTCCTTTCAGGCAACGGCCTGAGTTACCTTTGAGACGCCATTTGTCTGCTTTGCATACCATTCAATTCAAACTTTTCCCTGAAGATAATGAGCGTTTACAAAATCTTTGTGGGTGGCATAACGAGCACTTTGAACAAGTCGAACTCCGTTTAGGGGTTGAGATTAATGCCCGTAGTTATCTGCTTTCCATTACGGGATTGGCAGATCGTGTGATCCAGGCCGAACAGGTTATGCTTGATTTGTATGCAGAAACGGCGGATGAAATGCTTACGCCTGAACGTGTGCATTTAGTCTTACATGAATTGGGTTATGACCAAGTGAAGCCCTTAACGGTTGAGCAAGTCTTAATTAAAACGCGCCGTAAAACCATCAAAACGCGTAATCCTAATCAAGCGAACTACATTCAATCTATTAAAAGCCATGATGTGAATTTTGGTATTGGTCCCGCAGGTACAGGCAAGACCTATTTAGCGGTTGCTTGTGCAGTTGAGGCTTTGGAAAGTGAGCAAGTACGTCGCATTATTCTGACGCGACCTGCGGTTGAAGCGGGTGAGAAATTAGGGTTTTTACCTGGCGATTTAAGCCAGAAAGTTGATCCTTATTTACGCCCCTTATTTGATGCTTTATTTGATATGCTTGGTTTTGAAACCGTAGAACGGCTTATCGAAAAAATGTTATCGAAATTGCGCCCTTGGCATTTATGCGCGGTCGAACCCTGAATGAAGCGTTTATTATTTTAGATGAAGCCCAGAACACCAGTACCGAACAGATGAAGATGTTTCTGACGAGAATTGGTTTTGGTTCGACCGCGGTGATTACGGGCGACATTACTCAGTGTGATCTGCCGCGTCATCAAAAGTCTGGTTTACGGCATGTGATTGAAGTATTAGAAGGCGTTGAAGATATTGGTTTTACCTTCTATCAAACACAAGATGTTGTTCGCCATCCAATGGTTCAAAAAATCGTCCATGCTTATGATCGCTATGAACGTCAGCACGAAAAAGACAGCGAGCGTTCTAATAAGTCTTCACATAAAAACGTCAAAACAGCTTCTTAAAATGGAAAATCAGAATATGCTTGATATTGAATTGCAGTGGGCCATTGACGAACGGCCTCTGCCTTCGCAAAGGCAGTGTGAGTTGTGGGTTTCTGCCGCGTTGGTCGATGGACAAGAAAATCAAGCGCTTGAAATGACGATTCGCATAGTTGATGTGCAAGAAAGTCAGCAGTTGAATCATGATTATCGCAATCAAGACAAACCAACTAATGTGCTTTCTTTCGAGTTTGAACAACCACCAGGCCTGGTGGATTTAGGTGAAGCTTTACCCTATTTAGGTGATTTAGCCATTTGTGCAGAGGTCGTTGCTTTAGAGGCCGTCGCTCAACATAAAACATTAGAATCTCATTGGGCGCATATGATTGTGCACGGCACCTTGCATTTGCAAGGTTATGACCATATAGAAGACGATGAAGCCGAAATGATGGAAGGCCTAGAAATTAAAATTATGCAGGGGTTAGGTTTTACTAACCCCTACGAATCCACTTCATAAAGCTTATCTAACCTGCTTTTAGGTTAGAGGGCTTTTTATACCGAGGTTTAAATTGTAAATGAGTGACAGTAGTAGCGGTTCTTCATGGCTAGAACGTTTGTGGAAAAATTTTTCAGATGAGCCGGAGAACCGAGAAGAACTTATGGGTGTTTTGCATGACGCACAAGGCCAAGGGTTGATAGATTCCGATGCACTGTTAATGATTAATGGGGTTTTGAATGTTTCGGAAGCGCGTGTGCGTGACATTATGATTCCACGTTTACAAATAGAATTGATTGACGCCCTGGAACCTTTAGAGTCTATTTTAGAAACCATGCTTGAAAGTTCGCATTCACGTTATCCTGTTATTAGGGGCAATGAGATTGTTGGTGTTCTACTTGCGAAAGATGTCTTTAGAGCCGTAGTGAAAGGCGAGTTAACCACTAAAGAAGATTTAGAAAACATCTATCGCACGCCTATTTTTGTGCCGGAAAGCAAACGCCTGAATGTGTTATTGCGAGACTTTAAAGCCAGTCGCAATCATTTAGCTTTAGTGGTGGATGAATATGCTGAGCTAGCCGGTCTAGTCACGATTGAAGATGTGTTAGAGCAGATTGTCGGTGACATTGAAGATGAGCATGATATTGACGAGCAAGAGCATATTCAAAAGCGTGTTGCAGGGACCTATTCTGTTAATGCTTTTACGCCAATAGAAAAGTTCAATGCATTCTTCGGTGTCTCTATACAAGATGGTAACAGTGAAACGATTGGAGGGTTTTTGGCCACTGAGTTTGGTCATGTCCCTTTGCAAGAGGAAACCTTAACGACTCAAGGCTTTTGTTTTACCGTTTTAAGAGGTAATAATCGTCGTGCTGAACTGTTTGAGGTTAAGCCGCTGGAAGACAAAATTAGCGAGCAAGCTAAAGAAAATCTTGACCGTCTTACCAGTGCTGAAGAAGTCTCATAAAACAGATTAAAACCTGAGTTAAATGCAGAGGATTGCCATTTTGAAAGCCTTTAAAAGTCCATTTTTAAGTGGGTTTATGAATCTATTTATGCCTCAAAAAAAACATGCTATTGCTTTTGGACTTGGGTTGTTGGGCGTGTTCTCTTTTGCGCCGTTAAACTTTCCTCCCGTTATGATGGCCTCTTTGGCGGGTCTGTTTTTGCTGTGGCTAGAAGCCGAAAGCCGATTTGCTGGTTTTAAAATTGGTTTATGGTTTGGCCTCGGTTTTTTCGGCCTTGGCGTCAGTTGGTTATTCTCGAGTATCTATATTTATTCTGGTGTGCTGTTACCTTTAGCCATTTTGATGACCTTGGTTTTTATCTTATTCCTTTCTTTGTTTATCGCCTTCAGTGGTTGGGTTGCACTCTATTTTAAAGACAGTAAACGACCAGGCCTGGCTCTGACAGTTCTCTTTCCGGCCGTTTGGGTGGGTGGTGAGTTATTGCGTTCGTCGCTGCTGGGTGGCTATCCCTTTTTATTGGTTGGTAATAGTCATTTAGAAACCTGGCTGGCCGGTTATGCTCCGGTGTTCGGTGTTTGGGGCATGTCGTGGGCGATTGCCATGTCGGCGGGTTTGCTGTTGTGGTTGTTTAAAAAGCGTTCGTGGTTTGTGGCGAGCATGGCGCTCTGTTTGCTCTGGTCAATAGGGGGCTTATTGCAGAATGTTGAGTGGGTAAAGCCAGTTGATAATCCAATCGATATCGCTCTGTTACAAGGTAATGTCCAACAGGAAAAGAAGTGGCTCCAGTCTGAGTTTATGCCGACTCTAAAGACCTATGTTTCCATGACCAAAAGTAATATGGATGCGGATGTCATTGTCTGGCCGGAGACGGCTGTCCCCGCTTATTATGATGTGGTAGAACGTGGCGCTTTAAATTCCTTTATTAAAGATGCTCAGTTATTAAGTACAGATATTCTGGTGGGCACAATCGCAGGCGATCGTGGTTCAGACAATTATTACAACGCTTTAATTAATCTCCATCGCCCTGCAGACCGTTATTATAAATCTCATCTTGTGCCGTTTAGTGAGTTTTTCCCTTTGAGTGATGCGTTCGCTTACGTCAGTTCACTGTTTGATATTCCGTATGCCACCTTTACAGCAGGCAGTGAAGATCAAGCGCCACTCATGTTAGGCGGGCAATTGGCCGGGTTGAGTATTTGTTATGAAACCGCTTTTGGTGAAGAGATGGCGAGACAGTTGCCGGATGCGAAATACTTTATTACTGTCAGTAATGACGCCTGGTTTGCCCATACCTTTGAGCCCGCCCAGCAACTACAGGAAGTGCAAATGCGAGCGCTTGAATTGGGGCGTGAAATTGCCCGTAGTACCAATACCGGTTTTACGGCGATTGTGGATATTAAGGGTAAAATAAAACAGCAGATTCCAGCCTATGAAACAGGCGTGTTGAGAGGCAAGGTACAGCCTTATGAAGGCTTGACGCTTTATGCGGAATGGGGAAGGTTACCGGTGTTGTTTCTGTTGTTTAGCATCTTTGCCTTTATGTTGGCAAAACGCTATTTCTTAACCGGACGTTTATAGTCGCCCGGTTCATTGTTCAGTTTAGATAGGTTATTTTGGATGGTCAAACATCGGATGATCTTCATCCATTGCCGCCGCTAAACGCAGTCTTAACAGCGTAATGTCCGTCGGATCAGACAAAGTCAGCGCCTTATCAATCAATATGGATTCCAACAATGGTAAATCCATACTGATGAACTCCTCTACGCCTTTTTCAGCTTCGGTCAAGTACTCCGCTGCTTGCATAATATCGGCATGCACATCTTGTTGAACTTGTTCAAATTCTTGACTGGTTAACTCTGCAAGTTCATGGTCTGCTTGCTCAGTTTTCTCAATAGCATGTCCTAATAGTTGCCAAGTTTTTTGCTCAGTCAAAATTAAAGATTCCTTAGCATGATTCAGTAAGGTTCTATATGCTTCGAGCATTTTGTTGCCATTCATTTTTTTCTCCTGTTAATGGTCTGTTTCAACTATAATATTGAACTTATTTAATTTAATAAGCAAGTTGAGAATTCAGCATAATTCATGAACGGACAAAAAAGGCTATAAGTTTCCCATCTTTCAGCCAAAAAAACGCGTAATAGCTAGCTATTACGCTTGTTTTTGGACCAAAACATGAAAAATTCTATCTCATTTTTTTCTCGTACAGAGTTAAGCAGAGCTCTCAAGTCGAAAAGATACGATTTTCTTAGATGCACGCTAACCGTTTGGAAGTAGAAGTAAAAGCTATGTCAGAAGTTCAATACAATCCTCAGAAAATTGAAGCAGAAATCCAAAAATATTGGGACGATAACGAGACCTTTGTGGTCGATGAAGATGACAGCAAAGAGAAATATTATTGCCTGTCTATGTTCCCGTATCCAAGTGGAAAACTGCATATGGGGCATGTGCGTAACTACACCATCGGCGATGTGATTTCACGTTACCAGCGTATGCAAGGTAAGAACGTGTTACAACCAATGGGTTGGGATGCTTTTGGATTGCCAGCGGAAAATGCGGCTATGGCCAACAATGTTGCGCCGGCTAAGTGGACCTATGAAAATATCGATTATATGCGAAATCAGCTTAAGTCTTTAGGACTTGGTTACGACTGGACGCGTGAAATAGCGACTTGTCACCCAGAATATTACCGTTGGGAGCAGTGGTTATTTACGCGCCTTATGCAAGAAGGTTTGGTCTATCGTAAATTATCGGTCGTTAACTGGGATCCAGTTGATATGACCGTTCTGGCAAATGAACAGGTTATTGACGGTAAAGGTTGGCGTTCTGGTGCACCGGTTGAGCGTAAAGAGATTGCTCAGTGGTTCCTGCGTATTACCGATTATGCCGAAGAGTTATTAGAAGGTTTGGATAAGTTGGATGGTTGGCCTGAGCAGGTCAAAACCATGCAACGCAACTGGATTGGTAAATCGACAGGCTTACAGATCTCTTTTCCAATCCAAGGCAAAGATGCGACTTTAGATGTTTACACCACTCGTCCAGATACCTTGATGGGCGTGACTTACTTAGCGATTGCCTCGGATCACCCTTTGTCAGTTAAAGCCTCTATCAAAAATGAGCCGTTGGAACATTTTATTGAAGAGTGCTCTCATGTCTCAACGGCGGAAGCTGATATAGAGACCATGCAGAAGAAAGGTGTGGATACCGGGATTCGTGTGACCCACCCAATTACCGGTGAAATCGTCCCTGTTTGGGCGGCGAACTTTGTCTTAATGAATTACGGTACCGGTGCGGTAATGTCTGTACCCGCGCATGACCAACGTGATTATGAATTTGCGAAAGCCTATGGTTTAGAGATCAAAGCGGTCATTGCTCCGAGCGCTGATGAAATGGCGGATGTGTCTAAAGGTGCCTTTACTGAAAAGGGCATCTTGGTTAATTCAGGTCAGTTTGATGGATTGAAATCTAAGCAAGCTTTACACGAAATGGCGAAAGCCCTGGGTGAGAAAAGTCTAGGCGAAAAGCAGACCAACTACCGTTTACGTGACTGGGGTATTTCTCGTCAGCGTTATTGGGGTTGCCCGATTCCGGTTATCTATTGCCCAGCATGTGGTGCTTTACCGGTTCCAGAAGATCAACTGCCCGTTAAATTGCCAGAAGATGTCGTGCCGGATGGTACAGGTTCGCCACTAGCAAAACTAGACAGCTTTAAAAACTGTGACTGCCCTCAGTGTGGTGGTCCCGCTCAGCGTGAAACGGATACCTTTGATACTTTCTTTGAGTCCTCTTGGTATCACGCTCGTTACACCTCTAAAGACAATTCAGAAGCGATGTTGGATGAGCGCGCCGATTACTGGGCGCCAGTTGATCAATATATCGGTGGTATTGAACACGCTATCTTGCATCTATTGTATGCACGCTTCTTCCATAAATTGATGCGTGATCAAGGGCTGGTCAAGTCTGACGAACCGTTTAAGAAGTTACTGACCCAAGGTATGGTATTGTTAGATGGTTCTAAGATGTCGAAGTCGAAAGGTAATACGGTTGATCCTCAAGGTCTGATTGCAAAATTTGGTGCCGATACGGTTCGTCTATTTATTATGTTCGCGGCGCCGCCAGAGCAGAGTTTAGAGTGGTCTGATAAAGGCGTTGAGGGTGGATTCCGTTTCTTGAATCGCGTTTGGCGTCAAGTGCAAAGCCATATTGAAACCGGCTTGGTGACGGCCGCGATTTCATCAGAAGATCTGAATAAAGAAGCGAAAGCATTGCGTTTGAAACTGCATGAAACTTTGCAGAAAGTGACCGATGATATAGGTCGTCGTCAAACTTTCAATACCGCGATTGCGGCTTGTATGGAGTTGATGAACGAACTGTCTAAATTTGAAGATGCTACTGACTCAAGTCGTGGTGCGAGGCAAGAAGCCTTAGAAATCCTAGTATTGATGTTATCGCCAATGACACCGCATCTATCACAGAATTTGTGGACCGCTTTAGGCAAAAAAGGTTTAGTCGTGGATGCGACTTGGCCACTTGTCGATGAGTCGGCTCTGGTTAAATCTGAGATTGAATTAATGGTTCAGGTCAACGGTAAGTTACGCAGTAAAATTGAAGTCTCTGCCGATACGGATAAAGAGACTATTTTGGCAATGGCTAAAAGCGATGCAGCCGTCTTGAAATTTATTGACGGTAAAGAGATCATAAAAGAGATCGTCGTACCGGGTCGCTTGGTTAACTTAGTCGTTAAAGGTTAAATCGACCAACGTGAATACTTTGTTTAAGAACACTTAATATGGCATTAATAAAGCCTTTAAAAGCGATAATCTAACTATGAAAACAACTGTTTCTAAAACTGATCAGGCCTGGTCACATCGTGTTTGGCAATTTATCACTATGACAGTGGTTATGAGTCTATTGATTGTAATGATGGCCGGATTAAGTGGTTGTGGTTTTCATTTGCGTGGTTTTGACCGTGTTGGTGATATGCAGTTTAAAACGGTGAAGTTGCAAACGCTTCCTGGGGTTCGTCCAGAAGTTGAGCAAGCGATGCGTTCGCAACTGGCTCAGTCGGGCGTTCAATTGGTTGACTCCTTGGAGGCGGCGGAAGTGCAGATTATTTTGCAACCGACCGTTTATAAGGTAAATCGAACAGCCTATTCTGGAACGGGTGATACCACGGCAGAGTTTTTGAGAATGCAACAGTCCTTTTCAGCAATATTGGTGGCCACAGAAGAGACCCTTGTGACCAGTAGTGCACAAGCCTATCGTGATCGTCAGATTGATACCGCGGCCTTGTTAGCCGCCAATCGCGAATTGCATAGTATTCATCGAGAGATGGCTGAAGATTTGGTTATGAATATTATGGAGCGCATCAATCGAGCGATGGCAAAGGCTTCACAAAATTCAACGGTTGTTCCTGTGGAAAACACTCTTCCAACCAGTGCGCCAAACTCTGCGCCAACTCCTTAAGGTTTTGTTTTGATTGTAGCGAGCGCGTTTCTAAATCAACTAAAGGCGGCTTCATTTACCGTACAACCGATTTATCTGTTGTATGGTGAAGAGCCGCTCTTTTTGCGTGACTGTTATGATGGTTTGCGTAAAACATTGAACAGCCAGGGATATTTAAGCGGCGATGTTTACGATGTCGATGCCAATTCTGATTGGCAGTCATTGCAAATGGAAACCCAGGCCGGTTCGCTGTTTTCTGATAAACGGATGATTTTGGTGAATATGCCCAAAGGTTCGCCTGGTCGAGAGGGCGGTAAGTTTATTCAGGATTGGTGTCAGTTTGTGCAGACACTGCCGCCTGAAATCGTTATTGTTTTTGTATGTGAACGATTGGATAGTCGACAGCTAAAGTCAAAATGGGTTATTGCAATAGAGTCAGCAGGCCTGGTGGTGCAAGCCAAGCCGGTGCCGATTAAGGCTTTGCCTAGTTGGTGTCAGCAAAAAGCTCAAAGTTTGGATTTAAACTTGGAGCCAGAAGCGGCCAATCTACTAGCAGAGCGGGTCGAGGGCAATTTATTAGCCGCCGATCAAGAGTTGCTTAAGTTGTCACTGTTATTGCCAGCGGGTAGCACGGTCAATGCTAAGACCATTTTAGAGAATGTGGTCGATCAGGCGCATTATCAGTTGTTTGCTTTGTCATCGGCGGTATTGAATGGCCAGGTGGCCTACAGTTTGCAGATGTTAATGCGTTTGCGCCAAGAAGGCATTGAAGCCCCGATTATTCTTTGGCTACTCTCCAAAGAGTTACGTCAGCTCATTGCATTGGCGCAGCTCTCACAGCAGGTTTCGATGGGGCAAGCGTTTAAGCAGTGTGGCATTTGGTCATCGAAACAGTCAGAGTACAGTAGTGCACTGAACCGCCAGGGGTTGATGGACTGGCAGGCGTTATTAAAATCTGCCCTAAAAGTCGATTTAATGATTAAAGGCATTCAACCGACCATGACGCCTGATGAGGTTTGGTTAGGCTTGTCAGAACTGGTTTCTAAAATGGCGCGCTAGGCGTACTATCAAAGCCAGTGTGAGCTGTTATTTAACAGGTTAATTCAACGACCGTTTTCACTCTAAGAAACATCAGTAAAGAACAAACAAGAACAAACAAGAACAGGATGAGTATCCAGATGAATGTAAAAGAGTATATGCAAAACTTAGGCGTCCAAGCCAGAGCCGCTTCACGCGCGTTAGTGAGAGCCACCACCAAAGATAAGAATCGTGCTCTGTTGGCGATGGCCGATGCGTTGCAAAATTCAGCTGAATTTTTGAAAGCCGAAAATGCAAAAGATTTAGAAAATGGTAAGAACAACGGTTTAGATGCTGCGATGTTGGATCGTTTAGCGATTACTGACGCGGGCATTGCCGGCATGATTGAAGGCTTACAGCAGGTCGCGGCTCTGCAAGACCCGATTGGTGAAATCTCGGATATGAGTTTTCGTCCATCTGGGATTCAAATCGGTAAAATGCGTGTGCCATTAGGCGTGGTCGGAATCATCTATGAGTCACGTCCTAATGTAACCATTGATGCGGCCGCTCTGTGTTTAAAGTCGGGTAATGCGGCGATTTTACGTGGGGGGTCTGAAGCGACTTATTCTAACCAGGCCTTAGCGAAATGTATTCAGCAAGGATTGGTCGCGGCAGGATTGCCAGAAACCGCGGTGCAAGTGGTCGAAACTACGGATCGTCAAGCGGTCGATGAATTGATTACCATGCCAGAGTTTGTCGATGTGATTATTCCACGTGGCGGTAAAGGCTTGATTGAACGTATTAGTCAGAATGCCCGAGTGCCGGTGATTAAACATCTCGATGGTATTTGCCATGTCTATATTGACGATTCGGCAGACTATAACAAAGCGATTCGTGTCGCGGTCAATGCTAAAACGCATCGTTATGGGGTCTGTAATGCCATGGAAACTTTATTAATAGCCGAGTCGCAGGCGGCCAGAGTCTTACCTGAACTGGCAAAACAGTTTGGTGATAAGGGCGTAGAGTTACGTGGTTGCAAAAAACTTGTGCCATTATTAAGGCGAATGCCGCCACTGAAGAAGATTGGGCAACTGAGTATTTGGCGCCAATCTTATCGATCCGTGTCGTTAAAGATGTCGATATGGCGATGGATCATATTGCAAAGTATAGTTCTGGTCATACCGAGTCGATTATTACGGAAAACTTCTCTGTTTCACGCCGCTTTTTAGCGGAAGTCGATTCAAGTTCCGTAATGGTCAATGTCTCGACCCGTTTTGCGGATGGGTTTGAGTATGGTTTAGGTGCGGAAATCGGTATTAGTACCGATAAGTTTCATGCGCGTGGACCTGTCGGTTTGGAAGGCTTAACGTCACAGAAATACATCGTGTTAGGTGATGGCAATATTCGTAAGTAAATCGAACTTAGCCGACTTCAACACGTTTAAACGGACTTAAGGAAAAGGGTTTTTGTGAAACTGATTGGTATTAATGGCGGTACTTTTGACCCCATCCATTACGGACATTTAAGGCCCGCTTTGGAAGTGCAGCAGGAACTTGGATTAGATCAGGTTTTGTTTGTACCCTGTAACCAACCCGTGCATAGAGTCTTGCCGCAAAGTTCTGCTGAACAACGCTGTGCCATGATAGAGTTGGCGATTGAAAATCGGCCAAGCTTTAAGCTAGAAAAAATTGAGATTGAACGAGGTGGTCCCTCCTATATGGTGGATACCTTGGCCAGCTTGAAACAGAGAGAGCCCGATACCAGTTTAGTGCTAATGATGGGAACCGATGCGTTTGCAAAATTTCATCGGTGGCATAACTGGCAGGGCATATTACAACTTGCCAATCTGGCCATTATGCATCGTCCAGGCGAACGCTTGCCGAGTGAAGGTGAAGTTGGCAAAATTTATAAAAGCCATCAAGCGACTCGATTAACAGAGATCTCGGGGCAAATTGTTGATATTGCGGTCACCCAACTGGATATCAGTTCGACGATGGTGCGAGAACAGATTAAAGACGGCAAGTCCGCAGATTATTTATTACCGCCAAACGTAGTGGCGTTTATTCAAAAACAGGGTTTATATGAGTAAGAGCTCAGTAAGCCGATACCGATTTAAAAAGTAAAATAAAAAGATTAAAAGAGAACAATTATGAATATGGATACACAAGCAATAGAAGCGTTAGCGGTTAAAACACTAGAAGATTTTAAGGGTAAAGATATTCAAATTATCGATATCTCAGAAATCAGTGATTTCGCAGATAGAATGATTATCGCCACAGGTACCTCAACGGCACACGTTAAAGGTGTTGGTAATAATGTCGCTTTAGCGTTTAAAGATGCTGGATTTCCTGCATTAGGTGTCGAAGCCGGGCCACAGCCTGACTGGGTTTTAATCGATTTAGGCAATGTGATCATTCACGTCATGACAGAAAGCGCTCGTGCACATTACGCTTTAGAAAAACTATGGGAAGTTAAGCCTACAGGCGAAGCGAGAGAATAAGCCTCTACAGGCTAGCAAATCAAAGATAGTTAAACGGCAGCAGAAAAGGTCCCAACCTAGATGGTAATTCACTTTATAACCGTTGGCCAGAAAATGCCCAAATGGGTACAAGAAGGCTACACCGAATATGCCAAACGACTGCCGAAAGCTTGCACGCTTAAATTGGTTGAACTACCGATGGCGCAACGCGGTAAAACCGGCTCTGCGGATGTCTATAAAGCGGAAGAAGCCAAACGCATTTTAGCCGCGATTCCAAAAGGGGCTCGTTTGATTATCTTGGATGAGCATGGTCAGCAAGTCACCACCAAAGGCCTCGCCGACAAACTCGAAGAGTGGCTCGGTGGCGGACAAGATGTGGCTTTGATTGTCGGTGGACCTGATGGGCTTGAAGACAGTTTAATTCAACAAGCGCAATGGAAGTGGGGGTTGTCGAATTTGACGATGCCCCATCCGATGGTGCGGATTTTGGTGGCTGAACAAATCTACAGAGCGTGGTCAGTCATAAACAACCACCCCTACCACCGCGAGTAAAAAATTGGCTTGTTTGCTTAATCTCTGCGTTACTCAACCGCTCATGTACTAATCGTACACTTCGTGGTTGAGTGCCTTGACCTTAAGCAAAACGCTCAATTTTTACCAAGGGTCTTTTTGCCCAATCTCTGCGTTAATAAGCTCTGACTCGTGTACCAATTGTACACTTCGCCAGACCTTGCCTTGATCTTGGGCAAACCCCTCCTTTTTCCAATGGCTTGTTTGCTTAATCTCTGTCTTACCCCCTCACAATTCGTTTACTTCATCAAACCTTGTCGCGTTTTTGTCAAAACATAAAGCTACCAGGCCTAGTCATTCTATAAATCCACACAGCTCACATCTAGCTTTATCCGTTTGTTAACCGTTCTAGCTGAATCAACTTCTATTATGCTCTTGATTGAAGTCTTGAATGGGGCCTAATGGAATAATACCCATTGGATTGATGGTGTCGTGGCTACCGTAGTAGTGGGCTTTGGTGTAATCCAGGTCGACTGTTTCGGCAATGTTTTCATGTTGATAGATGTCGAGTACATAGTTAAATAGATTCGGGTAGTCGATGATACGTTTTAGATTGCATTTAAAGTGTCCGTAATAGACGGCGTCAAATCGAATTAAAGTGGTAAACAGGCGGATGTCGGCTTCTGTTAATTGGTTGCCAACTAAATAACGCTGGTTTGCCAAGCGTTCTTCGCAGAAATCTAAGGCTTTGAATAACTTAGTGACCGCTCGCTCGTAGGGGGCTTGCTTGGTTGCAAATCCTGCTCTATAGACGCCGTTATTAATATTGTCGTAGACCAATTCATTTATCTCATCAATCTCGGCTTGGAGTGCTTTTGGGTAGTAGTCGCCTGCTTTGGCACCCAGTTGATCAAACGCCGAGTTGAACATTCTAATGATTTCAGAGGACTCATTGTTGACGGCCGTTTGCAGTTTTTTATCCCAGAGTAAAGGCACACTGACAACGCCGGTAAAGTCGGGTTTTGCTAAGGTGTATATTTCATGAAGCAGGGTTTTGTGATTGACGGTGTCTTCTACGACACCTTGACCCGGATGGAAAGTCCAACCCTCTTCGTCATTCATATGCGCATTGACGACCGAGACGGAAATAATATCTTCCAGTCCTTTTAGGTGGCGCATTATCAATGCGCGGTGCGCCCAAGGGCAGGCCAGTGACACGTACAGATGATAGCGATTGGCTTCGGCTTTAAAACCATCACTGCCTGTAGGGCCGGCTTGACCGTCGGCTGTAATCCAGTTTCTGAAAACTGATTCCATGCGTTTGAATTCACCTTGGGTGGCTTCGGTGTCATACCAAACCGGTTCCCATTGTCCGTTGACTAAAAATCCCATATCTTTTTCCTTTGTTGTATTTGTCTTTTGAGCCTATTTTTGAGCATGACCAGGCCTGGTCGATTTGTAAAAACTTAAAATAGACCTTGTCTAAAGTCCTCAATGGCCTGTTTTATCTCTGCTTGTGTGTTCATTACAAAAGGACCGTGGCGTGCAATCGGTTCATTGATCGGTTGAGCTGAAGCGACGATAAATCGACTGGCTTCATTGCTTGCTTGTAGGTCTATAGTGTCGCCTGCGGTCAAAATTGCTAAACAACCTTGGTTGAGTGTTTTTTGTTGTTCACCGACGCGTAATTGCCCATCAATGACATAAATAAAACTATTGTCGGTCGCATTAACTGTTTGCGACCAATGATGGCCAGCTACGAGTGTGACATCCATAAAAAGTGGATGCACAAAGTCATTGACCACGGGGCCAATCGTGCCTTTATCTGTTTTACCGACAATGACTTTGGCTTGGCTGCTGTCGGCATAGGTTTCAATAGGAACGGCATCAGGCTCATAATCTTGATAAGCCGCAGGCGTCATTTTGGCGTAGCTGGGTAGGTTTATCCATAGTTGGAATCCTCGCATCTCGCCAGAGACCTGTTCAGGCATTTCAGAATGGACTATGCCTTTTCCAGCCGTCATCCATTGGATGCCCCCTGGTTTAAGCAGACCACTATTGCCATGATTATCTTCGTGGCGCATATGGCCCGCAATCATATAGGTCATGGTTTCAAAACCGCGATGTGGATGTGCTGGAAAACCGCCAATGTAATCCTCTGGGTTTTCGGTACCAAAAAAGTCCAGCATCAAAAAAGGGTCTAGTAAGTCGATTTCTGAATTACCAATAAGTCGGGTCATTTTGACACCCGCACCATCCGAGGTAGCTTTACCGCGGGTAATCTGTTGTATTTCTTTAATCATGAGCATGGCCTCTGCTTTTAAATGAACTATTTTTATAACTTACGCTTACATTAACGCTTGTACAAGAAATGAAAAACCAGGAAAATAGTAAAACATTGTTGCTTAATAGAGAACAGTTTACGGAGAGTGTGTTATGGGACAGTTAGAAAACATACAGGTATTTATTCGCATTGTAGAAGCGGGTGGGATTGGTAAGGCTGCGGAGCAGATGTCTTTAGCGAAATCTGCGGTCAGTCGGAGGCTAGCAGAACTTGAATCTAAATTAGGTTCTCAGTTACTGCAGCGGACAACGCGGCGTTTAAATCTAACGGAGGCGGGGAAAATCTATTATGAGCGTGCCATTAAGGTATTGGAATCCGTTGATGAAATGAATGAGATCGGGAAGATGGAAGACGGTGAAATTGAGGGTGTATTGCGCTTGTCTGTGCCGATGTCCTTTGGCTTGAGTCATTTATCACCCGCTTTAGAAGAATTTGCCTCTTTGCATCCTAAGCTTCATCTACAGATAGACTTTTCGGATCGTCAGGTCGATATGATTGCAGAAGGGCTCGACTTGGCATTGCGGATTTCCGAACTAGAAGACTCCTCAATGCAGGCACGAAAAATAGTGCCGATTAAATTTGCTTTATTGGCCAGTCCTGAATACCTTGAACAATATGGCTTGCCTAAACACCATGATGATTTACAAAATCATTTACAGTTGCGTTATGGGAGTGGGTCTGAGGATCGTTGGCGTTTAGTGGATCCGGCAGGGCGCAAGGTTAATATTCATTTATCGGGACAAATGAGCGCCAACAATGGCGACTTTTTATGCCAGATGGCGATTAATGGACATGGCTTGGTAATGCTGCCGACTTTTATAGCTTGGCGAGCGTTGCAGTCGAGGGCGTTAGTAAAGGTGTTACCTGAATATAAAATTACCAGCGTAGCGGCTTATGCGGTCTATCCCCAGAATCGTTTTTTACCCAAGAAGTCTAGAGTGTTGATTGATTTTTAGTCGACTACTTTAAAGATAATGTAGTCGTCGTGT
>VCMH01000037.1_pt1 | contig 26015 bp, 25 predicted proteins | sample 3385031 | NCBI WGS metagenome assembly VCMH01 (sample SAMN11833398, study PRJNA544312) | saline spring metagenome | isolation source: microbial filaments from arctic saline spring | place: Canada: Axel Heiberg Island, Nunavut | collected 2010-05 | reverse complement strand
ACACGACGACTGACTTGGAGATTGGGAGTTAGATACTGTTTTTGGAGTTCCATCAAGCGCTAGCTTAGTATCAATGGTTGATCGAACATCTAGAATCGCTCGCTTCATTAAAGTTAACACGAGAAAGTCAGACATCGTTAGCGCTGTCATCATTGAGCAATTACGAGCTTTAAACAGGCCTGTTCATTCATTAACTTCAGATAATGGCAAAGAGTTTTCACAATACCAAACGATGGCAAAAGAGCTTGGGACAGATTTTTATTTTGCCCACCCTTACTCTTCTTGGGAGCGTGGAACCAATGAAAATACCAATGGATTGTTAAGACGATTCTTTCCAAAAGGAACAGACTTCGATAAAGTAACTCAGGAAGAAATTGATTGGGTTGTTGATAAGCTCAACAATCGCCCAAGAAAGTGTTTAGGATTCAGAACACCTAATGAGGTGTTCTGGGAAATTAAAACTGTTGCACTTACGACTTGAATGTATCGGCCAAAAAACAATGGTACCTAAGATTAAAACGGAGAATAGCAGTACTTCATTTACCACATTGAGCAGATAGCGAGCAGAGGTCATGAGTAGGATTAGTGGCAGTAAAATAGGAATAAATAACCACAAATAAGTCTGCATACCATCCATGAACTCATCCGAGAGTAAGCTGCCGACAATGGGGGTGCCCATATAGCTTTCAGGCGGCAAATTGGCAATTAGCTCTGCTTGATCGGTTTTATTAAAGAACGCCAGGGTCACATCTGGGTTGTTGGGGAGCATGATTTGATTCTGAATCAGTTGCTTGTCTTCTAAAGGCTCAACTAGTGCGCCGTCTTTACTCGCGATAAATAAATACCGACTGTCAGTGATAGACGCCGATTGATGACCCGCTTCCGTTATTTTTTTTGGGAAAAAATGTTCAACGTCAGTATCGATAATAGACACATTTTGTACGAGTAATACATTTAGTATCATGCTAGTGGTGAGTAATAATAACTTGAATAAGGTTTTCAAAAGATGGCTTTCAATACAATAGAGGCCGTGTTTTGGGCATATTCTTGACGTGAATTCGCAAGATATTCCAAGCCTAACGAGTATTCGGAATAGGTATAGGTTAACCGCGATAAAGAGGCAACGAGATCAAAGTTATTGATGGCCGCGTAAGAGAGTGTGTTCTTAAATTGCAGATTCCCGTTTGCAAATCGAAAGGGATCAAACTGTAATGACCATATCGCGTAGTAGGCTGATAAATCTTCAGTTGGGAAGCTAAAGTATTGAAGCTCAAGATTGTTATAGACGGCACCTTGATGGTCTAATCCTATGCCTAGGCTGACCTGGGGGGTGGTGCCATTTAATAATGCAAACCGGTCACGGAAACTGATTTCTCCCCGCAAACCAAAGCTGCCAAGACTGGATTCATAATATCCCGCGATTTGATTGTAACGGTAATACTCAATAGATTTAATGGGTTCATTGTCGATTTGTGCTAAATAATCCGCGACATAAATCGCTCTATCTTCCTCATCTAAATTAGCCGCCGCCGCGACAAACTCTTCATCTAGCTTAATCAGCGGATTCTTTGACAGCCCCATGAGCACAAAGAGACCATATCTATAATCTTGCTTATTGGTTGCAAAGTTCATTCCGATGGTGGAATTCTTAAAGGTGTTTTCTACATTAGGCTGTTTACTCTCAATATAGCGTTCTGCTACGGGTTTTCCATCGTTCTCATAAATGGGTACAAACAACTGTTCTCCCAGGTAATCTAAAGTGTCATCATTGGTATTGGTGAGCAAAAAGGGAACCAGTGAATCCACACTAAACTGAGTTGCTTTCTGCGAATAGTAGGAGTTGTCCTTATCGTAGGGTTGAAAAATCAGACTGACAGTAGAGTCTTCACTGGGATGCATGTTGATTTGTGCCATCCAAGCGGGTATCGAACGAAGATTGATATTAGGTTCGTCATAATAATCAGTTCGCTGTCGATTGAAAGAATTTATACTGCTGGCGTAATCGAGTACGCCCATCTTAGTCACAAATTTACCGACTTTATAATCGAACTTTTTATGATAGTCACTGACATAAAACTGATTTAGCGAGACACCTTTATCGTCTTGATTCTGATAGATAACACCTAAATCAACCATGAAGTCATTTTGTAAGTACCGAGTCTCGACTAAACCCATAAGGGTGTCTTGAAAAACGTTATTATTGCCGAAATTACGATAAATCGCAGTGGCATTCACGTCGATGGTTCCGTCTTGTGAATTTTGTCCGCTATAAGTTGAAAAACTTGAAACTTCTTTATTTGATTTGGTCGGGTCAGTTGCAGCAATGGATGGGTTGGATAATAAGCTGAATATGCAAAGTATAAGGACGTTGGAGCAAGGTCTTCGAGTGTAAAAAATCAATGCATGAACCTCGGTAGGAATCGACATTTACGAGTTGGCTTTTGAGCGTGGTTTGCCATTGAAGATTCAGTCTTTTAAAGGGGGGTGAAAGTCAGGCTGACTCGTTCACGTTAATCTAAAAGTTATTGTATAGTAAAGTATAGATGCGCATGATCAGAGTTTGTAGTGGTGGGTAGTAAGTAATTTAATGAGGGCTAACCAGGCCTGGTTGGTATGGTTACAAATTTAAGGAATTTCTTGTCTATGCAGGCGCCGTTTTCAAGTATTTAATGTTAGTGGCTTTTGGAATTTAAAGTCAGATACCGATCTAATTGATTGGCAAAAGCCTGTCGATCCGCTTGGCTCATGGCCGCAGGGCCGCCTGTTTGAATGCCGCTTGAGCGCATACTTTCCATAAAATCGCGCATATTAAGTTTCGGTTTAATATTCTCTGCAGTAAAAAGCTCGCCCCGTGAGCTGAGTGCATAGCCCCCTTTGGTAATCACTTCATCGGCGAATGGAATGTCGCTGGTAATAACCAAATCTCCAGGTGCTAAGCGTTTAACAATTTCATCATCCGCCACATCAAATCCTTGGCCAACCTGCAAAAAGCTGATGTAACGTGATGGCGGAATACTTATAGTGTGATTGGCCACAAAGATGGTGGTCGTTTGCGTACGATTAGCGGCCTTAAAGATAATGTCTTTTATCACCACAGGACAAGCATCGGCGTCTACCCAGATATTCATTTTTAACCACTATTTTGTTTGATGAAAGTGTCTAAATTATACCTTTCAGGGTACGCATAAAACGGATTATATTCATAACGAAAATAGTCGGTAAAGATGGAGAAAAAAGGCGGTTTGCTGTAAGCTAGCCGGCTTGTTGTTTAAAAACACATCCTTACACAGAAATAAAAGAGAACACTTTATGAAATTTACCGACCTAGGTTTGTCAGCTCCGCTTCTAGAAGCCGTTGCTGGTCAGGGATACGATACTCCGTCACCGATACAGGCTCAGGCAATTCCTGCGGTACTTCAAGGTAAGGATGTCATGGCGGCCGCACAAACGGGAACGGGTAAAACGGCTGGTTTTACCTTGCCGCTTTTAGAGTTGTTGATGAAAGGTGAGCCTGCTCAAGCAAATAAAGTTCGCGCTTTGATTCTTGTACCAACTCGCGAGTTGGCGGCTCAGGTTGCCGCGAGTGTTGAGACTTACGGTGGTAAATTGCCGCTGACTTCGACCGTAGTTTTTGGTGGCGTTAAAATTAACCCGCAGATGATGAAGCTGCGTAGAGGCGTTGATATTCTAGTGGCAACACCGGGTCGTCTTTTAGATTTGTATAGCCAAAATGCCCTTAAGTTTGATCAATTAGAAATGTTGATTTTGGATGAAGCGGACCGCATGCTCGACATGGGTTTCATCAATGACATTAAAAAAGTCATCTCATTTTTGCCTAAAAAACGTCAGAACTTATTGTTCTCAGCGACTTTCTCAAATGATATTCGTCAATTAGCGAAAGGTTTGGTTAATAATCCTGTAGAAATTTCAGTTTCAGCACCGAATACGACTGTTAAGTCAGTCGATCAGTGGATTATCCCAGTTGATAAGGGACAGAAAGCGGCTCTATTAATTCACATGATCTCTGAGAATGTTTGGGATCAAGTGTTGGTTTTCTCTCGCACCAAGCATGGCGCAAACAAACTGACGAAATTATTAGACAAGGCAGGCATTAAAGCCGCCGCGATTCACGGTAATAAAAGCCAGGGTGCTCGTACACGCGCCTTAGCGGAATTTAAAGATTATAAGATCCAGGTATTGGTTGCAACGGATATTGCGGCACGTGGGATTGATATTGATCAACTGCCGCATGTGGTTAACTTTGACCTGCCGGATGTACCGGAAGATTATGTTCACCGTATTGGTCGTACGGGTCGTGCCGGTTCTAAAGGCGAGGCCATTTCACTGGTTTGTTTTGATGAGATGAAGCAGTTGGGTGATATTGAGCGTTTAACGCAAGAGTTACTGAGACGCCAGGTCGTGGCTGGATTTGAGCCAGTTCATAAGTTACCTGAAACGGATTTAAGACCTGCAAAGCGTGAGAATCGCCCTAAGCGTAACCGCGTTGAGCATAAGGATGGTCAACGTCCTGGTAATGCTGGTGGTCGTAACTCTGGCGGCGGTGGACGTAGTGGTGCAGGCGGTAACGGAGGCGGAAGAAACGCAAAGCCAGGTCAGTCTAGATCTTCTGGTAATAAGCGTTAAATAAACTAACTGAATAATGTTCCGAGGTTACATCGGTGCATTTATTTCGTTTATTGAGTTTGACCAGGCCTGGTCAAACTCAATAAAACTCTCCCCTTAGTCTTTCTTATGTCGTCAATCTCCTTATTGCTCCATACTCAATTCAACATCCGTTATTTATGATAACAGAATGTTTCACATGAAACCATGTTACAAATCCATGCCGAGCACCCATCGTAGATTCCTAATGCCTTTCAATTTTGTCATGTCTGCAAAGTCATTATTCAGCATATAATGCATGAGATACATGATTTATCCAGATAATATGATTGAATAAAGTGGATTCTAATAGTCCTTTCAAGTGGCTTATATGATGGCGTTGGGCTATAGAGTCAACTTACCAACTCCCCAATCCGAAGAAGTGATTTTCCTATGATTTTAAGTTCAGAGAAGAAAGATTCGGTCAATAAAATAGCGATTTTCGTCGATGTACAAAACATCTACTACACCACTCGACAGGTCTATGGTCGGCAGTTCGATTATCAAAAACTGTGGCAGCGTATAAGCCAGCAGGGCGAAATCGTGTCTGCGACTGCCTATGCGATCGACAGTGATAATGCAGGTCAGCGTAAGTTTCAAAATGCTTTACAACAGATGGGATTCTCAATCAAGCTGAAGCCTTATATTCAGCGTAAAGATGGCTCGGCTAAAGGCGATTGGGATGTGGGCATTACCATTGACGTGATGGAAATTTCACCAGAGGTTAATACGGTGATTTTGCTTTCAGGCGACGGCGATTTTGATCTGTTACTGGATAGGGTCAATCAAGCCTATGGTGTGAAGACAGAAGTTTATGGGGTTGCTAGCTTAACCGCAAACTCTTTGATTCAAGCCGCCAGCCTTTACCATCCGATTGAAGAGTCGTTATTAAAGTGAACCATTCTATCGACTTTATAAAATGACCAGGCCTGGTCAAATTCAAAATAAAGACTGACAACTCTGATAATCAGATGGTTATCTCAACAAAAATGACCAGGCCTGGTTATAATTGTGTTCACTAATTTAGATTGCTTGTCACATACTGCAATCCCCTACATCAAGGTAACTAAAATGGCTAATATCGGACAAATGAATAAACTCAAGATTGTTAAGTCAGTTGAGTTCGGGATGTATGTAGATGGCGGAGAGTTAGGTGAGATATTATTGCCTCTACGTTATGTCCCTGCTAATGCCGCAGTCGGGCAGATGTTAGATGTGTTTATCCATTTAGATTCGCAAGATCGTCTCGTCGCCACCACCGAAAAGCCAATGGCTTCTGTTGGTCAGGTAGTTTACTTGACGGTGAAAGAGGTCAATCGTACCGGTGCCTTTATGGATTGGGGTATGCCTAAAGATTTGATGGTGCCGTTTGCGGAGCAACGAGTCCCGATGGAAGAAGGTCGAGGCTATTGCGTTTATCTCTATATCGATTTGAGTGGTCGTATTGCCGCATCGAGTAAATTGAGTCTACATCTGCATGAAATTAACGATAACTTCAAGAGTGGTCAAGAAGTCAGTTTAATGGTGGTGAGCCGCAGTGAAATGGGTTATACGGCTGTCATTAATGGCACGCATTTAGGGTTGGTTCATAATTCAGATATTTTGCAGCCGCTAAGAATGGGGCAAAAACTGAAAGGCTATATTAAAGGCATTCGTTCTGATCATCGTATCAACTTACGAATTCAAAGACATGGCGCCGCGGCACGTGATGAGTTGGGTGAGAAGATTTTAGCGCATTTGGCGGAAAATGGCGGTGTTTCCAATATCACGGATAAGAGTTCTCCAGATGAGATTTTCCAAGCCTATCGTGCCAGCAAAGCCAGTTATAAAAAAACCTTAGGTCGTTTACTGAAGGCCCAGAAAATCACCATTTCACCGACTGAAATTTGTTTGGTGGAATGATTTCCTGAATTATTTGAATTCTGCGTAAAGAACAAATTATGGCTAAAAAACCGACTCAAAAACGTTCTCAAGCCCCCGCTCACTCCAAAGTGACCAGGCCTGGCCAGACGGCTATGGGTGAAGTTCGCATTATTGGGGGTGATTGGCGCGGACGTAAATTACCCGTCTTGATGGCGGAAGGGTTGCGTCCCACGTCGGATAGAGTCAGAGAGACGCTCTTTAATTGGTTGCAGTTTGACGTGGCGGGTGCGCATTGTTTAGATCTATTTGCCGGCAGTGGCGCTTTGGGCTTTGAAGCCCTGTCACGTGGCGCGAAGTCAGTCACCTTTATAGAACTTTCGAAGCCTGTGGCTCTGCAGTTAAAGACCAATCTAAAAACCTTAAGTGCTACGGCGGGTCAGGTGGTTCAAGGGGAGTGTTTGCAGTGGCTAGATCAGCCGGTAGAACAACCGTTTGATATTATCTTTTTAGATCCGCCTTTTAATCAAGGTCTAATGCAGTCAGCTGTGGATAAGTTGTTTATAAGTGGGACAATTAAAAGCCAACAGGCCTGGTTGTATCTAGAACAAGAGAAGTCGCTAGAGTGGCCAATCCTACCTGCGGATTGGATTTGTCATCGCGAGAAAAGCACCTCTCAGGTGCGTTTTGGACTTTTCTGTCGAACACTCTAGCAGATCCTATTTGACCCATTGCAAGCCATCTTAACCGTGTAATAGCACATTTAACTCTTCTACAACTCTTGCCCAATCGGCATCTTCAGCAATGGCTTCGCTCAAAAAAGCCGCTTGTGATGGATTCCAGAAATCAGCTTCTGATAAACAGATTGAAAGGGTGAGAGGCTGGTGCAACTCAATAAAGGCTCGGATTTCACTATCGGAGCTGGGCAGGCCGAGTTGTTCGAAAAGTGCGTTCAGACTGTGTATAGGCGCTTCCATAAGTTTTCCCCTGAATCATCTTGAATGAACTTTAATGATAACCTTTTCCAAAGCAATCGCAATCCCCTTTTAATCGGGTTATCATAGCTCCAAATCCAAACTATGAATCATTATGCTTGAACGACACAGAGTTTAAGCCTATTAACGAGTGACCTCTTACATGAGTATTACAGCAGTTTATCCAGGGACATTCGATCCCATTACGGCAGGTCATGCCGATCTTATAAAGCGTGCAGCACGATTTTACGATCGCTTAATTATTGCTGTGGCAGATAACCGTAATAAGCAGACATTGTTCAGTTTAGCAGAGCGTATTGAATTGGCACAAACGGTTTTAGCCGAGTTTGAAAATGTAGAAGTGATGGGCTTTGACAGCTTGCTGGTCGATTTTGTGCATGAAGTGGGTGGCACTGTTTTGTTGAGAGGCTTGCGTGCTGTCTCCGATTTTGAATATGAATTTCAATTGGCCTCCATGAATCGTAAACTAGCGCCTGAAATTGAGACTATGTTTATGACCCCTTCAGAGCAGTATGCGTTTATTTCATCGAGTTTGGTTAAGGAGATTTCGGTGTTGGGCGGTGATGTTTCAGAGTTTGTGCACCCGATGGTGGGTGAGGCTTTAAAGACAAAACGATAGATAAAAAATGCTCTTTTTTGCCTTGATCTCTTTTTATCCAGGCAGAGGCTCGAGCATTATTTTCTACAAAAGCTATCGATTACGGGTTTCTAAACGATAAGGGATTTGGATTTGGGAACCATCGGCTTTGTGAATCATCAAGGTCACCTGCCATTGCATGGTTTCATTGGTGCAGAATGCCAGCATAGAGGTTCCAATATAACGCCCAGGCTCTAGGGCGGGTGTGAGCGTGACACGGTTATAACCCATATACATATTAATGCCCGAAATATCGAGTTCAACCTTTTCAGCCGAAAGATTCTCCAATACCAGTTCAATCCCTAAAGGTCGTGCAATCGGAATCGGGTGTGGGCTGATTTTTAAGGTCGCCTTTGACTCTCCCATTTGGGCTGTACAACTCTCGGCATGCAAATCACACTCTTTATTCGTTGGCCACTGTTCTATATTGTCTTTAGAATCATGACTGCATCCACTTAACCCTAAAGTGGCGAATAGCATGAGAGCTAAAGGTTGTAAATAAAGAGTAAGCGTTCGTTGCATCGTAGAGTGTCCTATCAAAAATGTGTTCGTCATAAAATTACCACTTACGTCTATTTTATTCAATTATTTAAGCTTAGATAATGGATATATCCTGAATGTGACCTTTATACCCCAATAGCACCGCTTTAGTTAGCTAACTTGTCAATCTTTCACTATTTCCTACGTGTGTCTCTCAATCGGCACAATCTCCTCATATTTCTCTCTATCCTGATGTGTAGGCAAAGGCTTATAATTTAAATTAGGCTTAGCCGTCATTTAGTCATTGCCAATAATGACCAAAGCAGACCGTTGACAGTTGTGGGGTCTTTGCTTAGAATAGCAATCGATATGTAGCGAAGGTGTTATCGATTTGACTTCCCATCCAGAACAATTAGTACAATCCTTTTTAATGGGCAGTAAGCAAACTCGTTCGGGGCAGCGTCGTCTGTTATTGTTGAGCAAGATTGGCCACTTAGGTTCATTGTCCGCGGCCGCCAAAGCCTGTGGTATGAGTTATAAAGGTGCTTGGCAAGCGGTTGAGGCAATGAACTTAGCGGCGGAGACTGAATTGGTGATTGCCCAGAAAGGCGGTGTCGGAGGGGGCGGAATGAGCTTGACGCCGGCGGGTGAAGAGTTGGTCCGCGCCTTTCAATTGTTTAATGAACAGATGCAGCACTGGATGCGAGAGCTTGAACATCTTTCACCCGGTGTTTTAAGCCAGTTAGAGATTATGAGGAAAGTGTCAATGAGAACCAGCGCGCGAAATTTATTTAATGGGTGCGTTAAGTCTATCTCCAAAGGGATCGTCAACAGTGAGGTGGTTTTGTCGATTGGCGACCATACCGAAGTGGTTGCGCAAATCACCCCGGACAGTGTTGAACGCCTGGGTTTGGAAGTAGGTTGTGACGCTTACGCATTAGTCAAAGCCAGTTGGGTCATTTTGATTGAGGCGCCAGATACCAATGCGCATAAAACCTTAAAAACCAGTGCTCGCAATCAGTTTTGTGGTGTCGTCTGCGCCATTGAGCAGGGGGCTGTTAACAGCGATGTCACCATTGAAATACCCAGTGGACAGAAGGTCTCGGCGATTATTACCGGTTCGAGTTTGCATGCGATGGGGCTTGAAATAGGCACTCCCTGTTGTGCACTTTTTAAAGCAAGTCATGTGTTATTAGCGGTGTCGGACTGAATAAAGGCACGAACCGATTTATAAAAAGGCAGGCTGCCTTTTTTATGTAAGTCGATATGTACAAAACGTAATATAGAGTCTTCCTGAGACGTACATGGTGCTCATATTGATATATTTATTGAGTGAATAATGGAGAAATGAGATGAAGAAAATATTACGGACTTTGACCTTAGCGACGTGGTTTTTATTCAGCCCTCTGGTTTTTTCACAAACGGCGACTATAGCGGTCGCCTCAAATTTTACGAAAACGATCGAAGTGGTGGGTAAAGCCTATGAGGCCGAATCGGGTCATCACATTAAATTCTCATTTGGGCCCACTGGAAAGTTGTATGCTCAAATAAAAAATGGTGCGCCATTTGATGCGTATTTTGGAGCGGATGAGAAACGTCCTTTAAAAACGATAGAAGATGGTATGGGCATTGCCGACAGTTATTTTGTCTACGCACAAGGCCAAATTGTATTGTACAGTTCTACATTACCCGTTAAAGCAAACGCGTTAGAGGTTTTGAAAGACGTCAAATTCAAGCATTTGGCTATTGCAAACCCTAAAACCGCCCCATATGGTGAACGTGCCGTGGCTTTTTTAAAGGCCAAAGGCTTATATGATGGCGTAGCATCTAAATTGGTGAATGGCGACGGCATTGCACATGCTTTTCAGTACGTGGCCACTAAAAATGCTGAAATTGGTTTTATCGCCTTATCTCAAGTTGTAGACCCGCAAAGCCCCCGTTTATCAAAAAGGTCAGTATTGGATTGTGCCGCAACATGAATATAAATCGATTAATCAAGGTGCCGTTATGACTAAACGCGGTCAGAATAACGTGGCTGTGAAAGGCTTTATGCAATTTATGAAAAGTCCAAAAGCGGTAGAGATTATTAAAAGTTACGGTTACAGCGTACGTTAAAATAAAGGACCATTGAGACTGCGGAGTTCTGCAACGTAGCGGGGTGCTGATAAAATGGTCGCGAAGAATCGCTATAATGGGTTGTTTTGAATTAAAAACGACCATAAATCTATCCAACAAGATGATGTAAGGAATTTGAATGCTGGAACTGTTTGGTACTGAAATCAATTTAGGCCCCATTTGGTTGACACTGGAAGTCGCCAGTATGACCACCGTAGTGCTTATTGTTTTAGGGACGCCTCTGGCTTGGTGGATGGCAAAAATGCGCTCTTCCAATAAAGTTTTACTTGAAGCCTTGATTGCATTGCCACTGGTCTTGCCCCCAACGGTATTAGGTTTTTACCTATTGATTATCTTTAACCCAACAGGCCAGGTGGCGGAAGTGCTCCGTTGGTTTGGGTTTGAAGGCCAACTGACTTTTAGTAAAACTGGTCTGGTGGTGGCCTCCGTATTTTACTCGCTACCCTTTGCCGTGCAGCCATTAATGCACGCCTTTGAAGCCATCCCCCAAAAGTTATTGGATGCGGCTGCGACCATGCGAGCCAGTGTGCTGGATCGTTTTTTCACCATTGTTGTACCCTTGTCCCAACGCGGTTTTTTAGTCGCGGCGACGCTCACATTTGCTCATACCGTGGGGGAGTTTGGCGTGGTGTTAATGGTGGGTGGAAATATACCTGGAGAGACGCGTATGGTATCGCTGGCTATTTTTGATCATGTAGAAAGTATGGAATACGATCAAGCGCATATTTTGTCGGCGATGATGTTGATTTTCTCGTTAACGGTACTGATGTTGGTCTACGGTTTGAACCGTCGTTTTGGCGTAAAGATAGGGTAAGATGCAAAAAACGTTTAACAACTCTGCTGTAATGAACGGCCATCTCAAGCTTAAACTGGGGAGCTTTGAGCTCAATAGCGGTGAGTTTACCCTGCCACTACAAGGCGTGACGGTATTATTTGGACGATCAGGCAGTGGCAAAAGTAGCTTGTTGCGCGCGATTAGTGGTTTGGATGAGTCAGTGTCAGGCCACTTAGAGGTAAATGGGCAGGTTTGGCAAAATGACCAGCAAACATTAGCTCCTCAAGCGCGTAACATTGGTTTTGTCTTTCAGGACGCCGCGCTGTTTCCGCATATGACGGTGCGCCAAAACTTGATGTATGGCTTGAAACGATTGCCTAAAAAAGTCGCCAAAATCAGCGACAGTGAGTTTATGGAAATTGTCACACGCGTTGGCGTGGCCGACAAATTGGATCGTGCTGTGACCTTCTTATCTGGTGGCGAACGCCAACGTGTAGCGATTGGACGCGCATTGCTATGTCGCCCCGATTTATTGTGCATGGATGAGCCTTTGTCGGCCTTAGATTGGCGCGCAAAGTCACAGATGTTGAGTTTGATAGAAGAGTTGGTAGACGCCTATAAAATCCCCCTGTTGTACATTACCCACACACCTGCCGAAGTGGAACGTTTGGCAGACCGTATTGTTTTCATGCATGAAGGGTCGATTGAAACCATAGAAACCTTACAGCAAGCTTTGGCACGAGCCGATTCGCCATTATTTGATGAGCATGGAGCTGTCTCGGTTTTGGTGGGCCAACCCGAAGCAATTGAAGAAGGCATGCGGCCGATTCGAATGGGCACTGAAAAGCTTTGGTTGTCCGACAACTCAGTATTTTCCAAAGCTACCGTGCGGGTTCGCGTTGTGGCGCGTGACGTTAGTATTGCTTTATCGAATCCAAAGGATTTAAGCATCATCAATCATTTGCAAGCGACAGTGACCGAATTGATTCCTGAGGGTGAAAATCGTTTATTGGTACGTTTGCAGTTAGAAGATGGCCAAAAACTGTTTTCTGAAGTGACCAATTATTCTGCACAACGGCTTAATTTGCAGATTGGCTTGTCGGTTTTTGCACTCATTAAATCGGTTGCCGTGGCCGAGTAAGCTTAACCCCAATCCCCTGTTTTGCCATTGCCTGCAAAAACACGTCGTGTGCTCAAGGCTTCACAGCCACTTCAACTTGAAGATATCATTCACTGCGGAGATCAGTAAGACGGGTAAGCAGCCCACCAAAAAAGCTAATCCCAGATGCTCTGCACTTAAGGGTGAGGTGCCCAATAGTAAATTACCAAATGGGGCATAAACCATCATAATGGAGAGTAATCCAGAGCCTGCTACAGCTAACAACAATGGGCGGTTACTAAATGGATTGCGGCGGTAAATATTGGTGATGGTACGGCTGTCAAACACCTGGACTAGCTGACCAAATATAAGGGTCATAAAGGCTAACGTTTGAGCATAAGCCATCTCCAGTCCAATGTTTATGGCATACATAAACATGACGTAAGTCACACCTCCCATAATCAAACCACGAATCAAAATAGTATGGCCTAATCGTCCAGAAAAGAAGCTCTCGTTTTTAGCACGCGGAGAGCGATTCATTACATTATCCTCTGCGCCATCGACCCCTAATGCTAGCGAGGGTAAACCATCACTAATCAAGTTAATCCATAAAATCATTAAGGGGGCGAGCGTCAATAGGGGTTCTTCAATCACCAAGATAAATGCAAACAATAGTGCCGAAACTTCACCGACATTCGTGGTTAAATCTTGACGAATGAATTTGCGAATATTGTCATAAATGCGCCGACCTTCTTTGACCGCTTCAACAATGGTGGCAAAGTTGTCATCAAGTAAGATTAAGTCGGCCGACTCTTTTGAAACGCCTGTACCGGTTATGCCCATAGCAATCCCCATATCCGCAGTCCGTAATGCAGGAGCGTCATTGACGCCATCGCCTGTCATGGCAACCACATGATTGTGTTTTTGCAGTGCTTGCACAATACGTAGTTTGTGTTCTGGTGTGACTCGTGCAAATACTGAGGTGCTTTCTACCTGATCATAAAGTTCATCATCCGACATAAGGTTTATAGTTTTTCCATCTAATACAGGTGCTTCAGTATCATCGATGATGCCCATTTGTAAAGCGATCGCTTTGGCTGTAATGGCATGATCTCCGGTAATCATCGAGACTCGAATGCCTGCAGAATGGCAAGAGGCCACCGCTTTGATGGCTTCAGGACGCGGAGGATCGATAATACCGTAGATACCAGTGAGTGTTAGATCGGTTTCTAATTCGTTATATGGGCGTTGCAAATCGTCCTCGTGTAACTTGCGATAGCCAATGGCTAAGGTGCGTAATGCTTGAGCTGCAAAGTGTTCTACGACCGCTTCAATTTGGAGTTTGTTGTTGAGCATATCTCCCAGTTTGTCATGCAGTTGTACCGCCTCACTGTTTTGAATCATGATATCTGGCGCGCCTTTGACGATTAGCCAGTGCTGTCCTTGTTGATCTTTTACGATAAGACTCATCAGCTTGCGTTTGGAGTCAAAAGGAAAGCTTTGCACCTCTTCAAATTGTGTCAAAGCTAAGGTTTTGGTCATGCCCGTCTTGGCTGCAGCCACTAAAATAGCACCTTCGGTTGGAGAGCCTATGACACTGTATTTATGATCGTTTTCAACCAATTCAGCCTCGTTACACAATACAGACATGGTCACCATGTGTTCTAGATGAAGAATATCTTTATGGGAGGTCGGGGTCTTATTGTGGTCTAAAAATTGGCCGACAGGTTCATAACCTTGACCTTCCAAATGATAGTAATTTCCGCCCGTCCACAGTTGTGTCACTTGCATTTTATTTTGCGTGAGAGTGCCGGTTTTATCAGAGCAGATAATGGACGTGGAACCCAAGGTTTCCACCGATGCTAATTGGCGAACCAAACCGTTGTTTTGCATCATACGTGTGGCGCCGAGGGTCAAAACAATGGTCAAAATAGTCATTAAGCCTTCTGGCGTGGCGGCTACAGCCAACGAAATACCAGTTGTCATTAGTATCGACCAGCTCATGCCGTGCATTAAGCCAATGCTAATCACCACCATGACCACTAAAAGAGCCGCCATGATCAATACCTTGGAAAGGCGGTGCATTCTTTGTTGGAGAGGGGTTAAAGAGGTGGCAGCGCTTTGCATTAGATGAGCGATTTTACCCACTTCAGTTTGCATGCCTGTGCCAATGACAATGCCAAAACCTTGGCCTTCAGTAACGGCAGTACTCATAAAGGCCATATTGAGCTGGTCAGCAATTGGTAAGTCATCTTGTGGCATGGCTACGTTATGTTTGCCAACGGGTTCAGATTCGCCGGTTAAGGCCGACTCGTCAATTTTTAGTCGCTGGGTTTCAAGTAGTCTTAAATCGGCCGGTACAATGCTCCCTGCATCCAGTCTAACGATATCTCCTGGCACGAGTTCAATTGCCGGTAGTGATTGCCATTTATGCGAGCGTAAAACGATGGTCCTGGGGGCGGCCATCTGCTTGAGGGCGTCGATGGATTTTTGTGCTTTATACTCCTGTCCGAAGCTGATGATCGCGTTAATCAGAATAATAAGGGTGATGGCAATGGCATCGATAAAGTGTGAGGTTACAAAAGAGAGTAAGGCACCGAACGTTAAGATAATAAGGAGTGGGTTTTTAAACTGGCGAGCGAACATCCATAGGGCGGAGGCGCGTTTAACTTGTACAATGTCATTGTAGCCAAACTGTTGACGCGCAGCCGAAATTTGCGATTCATCTAAGCCGTTTTCGGGGTGGCTTTTGAAAGCGGCGATGATTTGTTGACTCTCTTGCTTAAACCACTGCATGCTCTATCCCTCTATGCAAAAAAAACAGTTATTCAATCGTTATAGACTATTCGTAATTTTCATTATAGTCTATATAATTCCTACCAAAATAAAAAGCTAGTGTGGGTTAGCGACTCTTTTGTGCGGAAGGAGGTTTAGGTTTTATAAAGGGTTGGCACTGTGAACAGAAGTAGGTGGCACGCTGATTCAGCATAATACGTTCAATTGGAGTGCTACACGTTTGACAGGGTTGACCCGCTTGGCCATAGACCTTCAACTGTTGCACAAAATAGCCGGGCTTGCCATCAGGCGATAAAAAATCTTTCAGGGTCGTGCCACCTTGTTTAATCGCGGCAATTAACACGGATTTAATATTCTCCACTAATAAATCACATTGCTTTTGGGTGAGTAAGCTAGCTTGAGTTTGTGGATGAATACGACTCATAAACAGCGATTCATTAGCATAGATATTTCCCGCACCGACGACTACATGGCTATTCATCACCAGGGTTTTAATAGCCACTTTTCGGTTACGAGTTTTTTCATAGAAGTAAGCCCCGTTAAAGTCGTCCGTTAAAGGTTCTGGGGCGAGTTTCGCTAATAGTTTATGGTTTTCAACAGGACCTAAACTGACATCATGCCACAGTACCGAGCCAAAACGCCTTGGATCGTTCAGACGCAATAGATAACCATTCGCAAACTCAATATCAATATGGTCATGTTTTTGGACTTCCGTATCCGTCGGTAATACGCGCAAGTTACCAGACATACCGAGATGGATTAATAGAGTGCCTTTTTGAGTGTTTAACAGAATGTATTTTCCACGTCGTTGCACCGATAAAACCACCAGGCCTGGTAATGTGTTTTGCAAGTGTGTTTCAACTGGCCAACGTAAACGCCCATCACGAATGACAAAAGCGGTGATGGTTTGTTGGTCGACTTTAGGCTGAATGCCCTTGCGAGTGGTTTCTACTTCCGGCAACTCTGGCATAAATGAATTCTCTCTGTGAATAAAATAAGTTAGATAGGGGTATTGGACGATATTGTAAACAAACGATCAAACCTCTGTCGGAAAACTGCGATGGGGTTAAGTTAAGTGAATACGTTATTGGTCAGGGGCTTTGCGACACTTTAAGTTTACGTAATATTGTGAGAAAGGTGGACTTACAAGTTGATGGCGATATAATCGTAAAATGCTTAGTAATAAATGTCGATATTCTGCCTTTAAAACGTCCCTAATTGGATTGATTAGTGGTTCGATTTTTTTGATTTCTCCATTTCAAGTATTCTCGGCTTCAAGCGTCTCTGCACCGCCCTCTCCGACGAAATCAAAACTCCAAGAATTAACACCCGTCAGTGTCCAGCTTAACTGGAATCACCAGTTTCAATTCGCAGGCTTTTATGCCGCACTTCAACAAGGTTATTATCGCGATGTCGGTTTGGACGTTAAGATTAAGTCTTGGCATCCTGGGCTTTCCGTTCTGAACGAAGTAGTTTCTAAAAGAGCTGATTTTGGCGTGGGTTATAGCTCTATTGTTGCCGACTATGCAAAAGGCGCACCGATTAAGTTAGTCATGGCCTCTTTTCAGTTTTCGCCAATGGTATTGTTGTCACATGAGCCCATTACCGATCTCGCGCAGTTTTCAGATAAAACAGTGATGCATTTCGGTAATTTGCAAATCAAAGCCTTGATTGAAAAGGCATCCGCTATTGTCGATCAACCTATTAAGGAGATGTCTTCCACTGGAAATTTACAAAACTTTATCGACCACAAGGTAGACTTTTATGCCGCTTACTTTACCAATGAGCCTTATCGTTTAAATCAGTCTAAGACACCTTTCTTTATTCTGGACCCCAAAGCCTTTGGCATCCAATCCTATGGGGATTTGATTTTTACCCATCAACACAAAGCGGAATTATTGCCAAGTGAAGTGGCTCGTTTTCGTGACGCGACTGTTGCCGGATGGGAGTATGCCATTCATCATCAACAAGAGACGGTTGATTTCATTTTACAGAATTTTGAGGTCAAAAAGTCCCGTGATGCCTTATTGGCCGAGGCTGAAGCGACCACAAAGTATGTTAAGTCCGGCAAGCAGGGAATTGGCGAGATAGAACCTATAAAACTGTTGGCAACAGCCGTCTATGCCAAAGAAAGTGGCTTGATTAATAGCGCTCAATTGAAAAGTATTAATGTTAATAACTTTGTTTTTGACGCCTCTCGAGCGCTGTATTCTACTGAAGAACTCGCCTACCTTAGAGAGCACCCGGTCATAAAAATTGGCACGCATCTCGACTGGAGGCCTTTTGAATATATCGATGAAACTGGCGGCTATCAAGGTTTGGCATCTGAATATTTTAAATTAATGGGCACGATGCTGGGCATCGAGTTTGAACCTGTACGGGATAAGTCTTGGTTAGAAATTACAGAAATGGCGCAGGTCGGAGAATTAGATGTTTTGTCCTGTGCTGTTGCAACGCCAAGCAATAGAAAGTACTTGAATTTTACCCTGCCTTACCTCTCTTTTCCAATGGTCTTGGCGGCCAATGAGGAATTGGGTTACATCGATGATTATGATCAGTTAAATGATCAAACGGTTGCTGTTATTAAACATTCTTGGCCGCATGAAAGTCTTACTCAATTTAACCCAGATGTGAATTTATTGCTGGTTGATTCAGTCAGGGAAGGTTTGATTGCGATCTTGGAGGGGCGAGCAATTGGTTCTTCGGGCAACTTAGCCGCCATTAACTATGTCATTAAACAAGAAGGCTTGGATGGACTGCTTATTATTGGACAGTCGAAAAAACGATTTGAATTAGCAATCGGTGTGCAACAAGACAATCCACTTTTATATTCTATTCTTGAAAAAACGCTTGCGCGTATTACAAATGAACAACGCCAGAAAATTTATGACCATTGGATTCAGTTAAATGTGCTGACAGAGTTACCTCATTGGTTGTCTATGGTGGGCTGGGTTTTGTTGGCGATGTTAGTTCTCTTGTTGGTGTGGATGCTCGCAGTACATCGTTCAAAGGTTATGTTGCAATCTTATATTGATACAGTGAATGAGTTGAGTTTAGCGACTGTAACGGATAATAAAGGCAATCTTATTTGGGTGAGTGATAGTTTTGCAGAGTTAAGTGGTTATGACAAACAGGAATTGATTGGTAAAAATTCTAGTATCACCAAGAGTTCTGTCATGCCTGATGAAGAATATAATAAGATTTATCGCAGAGTTGTCATGGGAGAGACTTGGCAGGGGGAAGTAGAAGGGTGTCGAAAAGATGGTTCATTGTATTACGTTAATTTAACGGCTATTCCTGAAATTCGATTTGGAAAACTTCAAAAGATAACAATTACCCGTGAAGACTTAACGGATCGTAAGCAAGCGGAAGAGTTAAGTATTCGTGATGCTTTAACGGGATTATATAATCGACGTTATTTTACCGAAGTATTTGAACGTGAAATTAAACGAGCCCAGCGTGAAGAGAAACCCTTTGTGTTTGCTATGGCTGATATCGATTTCTTTAAAAAATTGAATGACCGCTATGGGCATCAGCAGGGGGATGTTGCTTTGCAAAAGGTCTCTCATCTACTGCAAGAGAGTTTAAGACGTCCTCAAGACATGGTTTTTAGGCTAGGGGGTGAGGAGTTTGGAATGATTCTAAATGAAGTAGATTTAGAGCATGTCAATCAGTTCCTGAACAGTCTTGATGCGGCCATTAAAGCGTTAGGTATTCAAAACAAAGAAGGGGTTGATGGGGTAGTAACCATTTCTATCGGCGCAATCCTATTGTCGCCAGACCATCACTTGAGTAGTGATACCGTGTATAAATTGGCCGATGACTTAATGTATCAGGCAAAAGAACGTGGGCGTAACAGAGTTGTGGTTGAAGCTTTTAAATAGAGCCTTCTATGACTGAGAGTGTTTAGAGAAATCTCTCTTTTACTTTTCTCTAGGCATAAAAAACCCGGTCTTTTGAACCAGGTTTTATCAAGCTCATCTGGATAAGACTTACTTGATTTTAGCTTCTTTGAACAAGACGTGTTTACGAACCACTGGATCGAACTTCTTGATTTCAAATTTCCCAGCCATGTTCTTCTTATTTTTATCAGTTGTATAAAAATAAGGAGATTCAGTTGACTGTAATTTAATTTTATCGCGCATTGCAGTCTCCTAGACTTTCTCACCACGTAAACGCATCTCAGCGATTACAGAGTCAATACCATTTTTATCAATAGTACGCATAGCTGAAGCAGTTACACGTAACTTAACAAAACGGCTCTCAGCTTCTAACCAAAAACGATGCGATTGCAAGTTTGGTAAGAAACGACGACGTGTTTTACGGTGAGAGTGGGAAACATTGTTACCGACTACAGGACGTTTTCCTGTTACTTGGCATACTTTAGACATTTCACAATCCCTTATAAGGTTCTTAAAACATTTGATTTTATGAAAAGTTCAATAAATCAAAGGTTTTTATATATTAAAAATATTCGAATATTTCTATATCTTATGCAATGGAAAACCCACTACGAAAAATAAGAGGTAGAATTATGCCTAGTTTCATCTTAAAAAGCAAGTAATTACCGTGTAAATTTGAATCGGCCTTTCCAATCTGGTTAATTATGAATTACCGGGCTTTTAATTCCGGTCTTTTCATCAATGGGTACAATATCCCAGCTTGTTGTTACGGGCTTCACATGGGCATCTCGACCATAGATGTAACTTTGCTCATCAACAATCACTTTATAGGCTTTGTTGAGTGTTAGCGCGCGCTCTGGAGAGGGGAGCAGTAGATGTCCTATGTCATTATGTAAGATGTCTATTTCTGCATTTTTGACACTGCCATCTGCATTAAAGAATTTGGCAATGACTTCTTCGTTATTGCGGAACTCGTTCGCAGAGTGGTTTTGTAAGAGGTATTCGGTATATTGCCAGCTTCCATCAGGAAATTTAGGTTCAGGTACACCGTGTAAGCCTCTTTGGGTCCAATGAAACCAACCTGCCTGATGCTGTTCACTGCCCAGTTTGCGTGCAAAAGCAAAGCTACTGTCTGTTGTGGCACCTAAACCTGAATGACAACCGATACAGTACATCGATTCTTCAAAACTTTGTGGTCGCAAGTTTCCATTCTGGTCTTCAATAAAGCCCTGATAGGTCCAGCCTAAACCGTTAATTACGCCTTCTTCACTGTTTCCAATCACCCTACGTAATCGATCTGGAAATTGTGTTGATTCAAATTCTTCACCCATAGCGGCGTTATAAAGTTGTGAATACTTATTCCAAGACGTTTTTTTAGCATAACGTAGTTCTTTCAGACGGTCTGCAAGTTGAATGCCGCCATTTTCTTTTTGATCAATATAACGCACGCTGTGCAAAAACTCTGTGCCTTCTGGATAAAGTCCGGCGGCTAAATGCAGTTTGTTTTGTTGCTGTAAGGTTTTAGCCATGCCGACGTAAGACATCTGCTTGCCTTCTGTCGGTGCCCAGTTGTAAATGACGGCCGTGCTATTGTCTAGCACGCCATTACGATTCAGGTCAACTTGGTAACGTTTTTCATCGGTGTTGCTGATAGCGATATTTTTGCGGGTAATCATCGCTTCAACAATAGCCAAGTTCAACTTATATATCTGGCGTGAATAGTTACCAGAGTCATCCTGACGCATTGTCTCTGGTAAACGGATAATCACATCATTGGTACTGCCGTTTGTTGGCCAGAAAGTTCCAAAAAATGGTGCATATGCAAATGCTCTCCAGCCTGTATCCTGCTGGTCAGGAGCAACATCAAAGCCTTCCTGGTCGAAATTAAAGTAACTGTCTGGAGTATAGCCATTCCACTTGCCGTCTTGATTTACATCCCATTGTTCAGGTACCTTGGCAAGGCGATTGGCGAGGGTAATCTCGTCTTTTTCATTAATGTAGTTGGAAGTTCTTACATAGTTTAAGATTTCTGCATCGCTGATTTTTGCTACGTCGACACTGCGGTCTTTAAACAGGTTGCTCCACCGATTGGTTCGGCTGTAAGTTCGGAAATCGTACTCCATCTGAAAAGCGGAATCGTTAATGTAATTGGGCGCCAGTCCTTCGGTGTGACAGCTGAAACAAGGGTTATGTATTTTGTCGTCTTTACCTGCTGTTTTGGTATAACACTGAGCCGGAATATAAGCGGCATCATTATTGACTATGTGCCTATTGAGTAAATTGACTGTAACCGGGTGCGCGATTGAATAGTCTTTTGTCGGGCTGGACGAAGACACGTTGTTAGCATCATTACAGCCTGTCAAAAGAGTCGCTGTTATTAAAGTTGAAGTAAAAGATAGTAAAGAGATGTGTTTCATAGTCATTTAAAGTCCTTTATAAGTTCAGTTTTTCAAGTTTTTTGGTAAACCCGTTTTGATTGGTTGGCTTACCAAAAAACTTGGGGTGAATTGCTATTAGCTTTGTTAAAAATAACCTAACAAAGGGGGGCTTGAAGCCCCCCATATGTGGAATTTTCTATTCAACGATTAGTTGAAATTAAATGTCCCAATAACACCCGTTTCAGTTTCACCATTTTGTACTGTACCAATATCAGGATGCTGAGTAACGGTTGTCATGTAGCTAAACCCATTGACATCTTTGTGCCAGAAAGGAGAGGTAGTTTCAGCGCCTAGAGGCGTTGTAAAGATACGGGTTAGAGATTTATCTTTAATGTTATAAGACCACATCATGTTGTTTTCATGAAGGCTTGAATCTTCGCCAATAACCAGTACGTCAGAACCTTCTAGGAAAGTCACGTTGTCAGGCATTGAGATTCCATTAACATCACAGCTGTTTGCAGAAAGTACTGCGTTAGCTGAGTAATCTGTTGGCGTACCAGCAATTAAACCTTTCATGCTGTATGCAACATAAGCAGAGCCAATCGTACTATCTGCCGCTAGATCTAACTCATATACACCACCACATTTGTTGTAATCTAGTTTAATGTCGTTGTTACCACCTAAGTCGTATTTGGTCTCGGGAGCACCATTCTTCATGTTGTCTTCCATGCCGCGAGCCACTTCAGACATGGCAACATATAGCTTATTATCACGAGCGTTAAAAGTAATCCCTTCTTCCTTACGGAATTCAGTCGTTGCACCTTGCATTGCTGCATAACGTCGAGTTTCTAAGCGTGAAGCGATTACTTCGTCAGCCGCATCAATGAATGTGTCATTGTTAATGTCAGCTACTTGTAAACACTCATTTCCAGCGGAAGTGTTAACCGCTGTTAGCGTCGGACAAGAGCCGTCTGGGTTAGGCGTTTCAGTTGCAAAAATATCAGAGAACTTAGGCGCATCGTTTGTTGTGATATCCGTGTCAGGGTCTAAAATTGCACGAATTGATGCGCTATCGGTATGACCTAAGTCAATCCAAGTCATTACCGCATTACCTAAGCCTGCGTCAGAAACTTGGTTCCATTTTGCGGCATAGAGTGTACCCACAGATAAATCACCTGCCGTATCTGCAACAAACATGAATAGTCCAACGTTTTCACCATCATCTGATAAATAAACCGTTTTTTGATCAGGCATCACATAAGCGAGTTCGTGAGAGAAGCGACCCATTGAGTAATGTTTCATATAGGTGATAGCATCCGTACTACCATCAACCTGAACCTCTGGTGTCCAACCATAGTAATAAGGGTTTAGCTTGGTAGCGTCATCCTTGCTGCTGTCAGTGCTCCAGAACATAGCGGTTTCATCATAGTATTTGTCACCCGTGATACCTGAAATGTCAGCATCAGCTTCAACCATGCGAGCATCGGTTTCATATTCTTCTGAGCCAAGATGTGAATTCCATGGCGTCGTTTGACCTGCACAGTGAACAAAGCCCCCAAATTCAGGAGACTGATCAATGAACTTTAAGCTATTAGCGGCAACCGATAGTGCACCAGTAGTGCTATCTTGATCTAATTTACTCATATACATAGCACCAATTTGACATTCAAACTGTGAAATCATGTAAAGATTGTCACCTTGCTCTAGAATTGAGAAGTGATCAAGGCCAGAACCTACACCGTCATTGGTTCCGTTGCAGATGTATTCAGAGGTGTCTGCAAACTGGATAGGGTTTCCTAAGTAATTTTTTACAGCGCCAAATGTTTCACCGTTATTAGTTTCGCCCGTTGCAATCAGTTTAGTGTAGCCAACTGTTTGAAGGTTTGTTGTTTGAGTCGCAGTAGTGACTTCAGCCTCCGTTGTGAATTGAATATCATTTTTTGTAATGCTATCAACGGGAAGAGCAACAGGTGCAAAGCTTACTTGTATGTCAGTTAAGCCAATACCAGTAGAGCTATCAATACCATCAACACCATCTTCACCACCACAGCCCGTTAGCGATAAAGTTGATGCGGATAAGGCCATTAGCATGGCTAAATTTAAAGTCTTAAGTTTCATTATAAAATTCCTTTTTTTACTTGGGGTTTCACCAGTATTTGGTATGGATTATCTTAAGAAAACTTTGTTGCAGGAGGATGTTGATTAGATGTTGGTTGAATGAAGTAAATATAACGGAGGTGTGACAAAGTAATGTCAGGAAGGTGAATTATGCAAAGGGCATTGAAAAGTGACAGGCTGGTTGTTATATGTAACCAGGCCTGTTGAGTTTTGAAAAGGTTACGGAAGCTTAAACGGCCCAATATAACCCGCTTGTGATTCTTTTAGAGACGGGTCTACTTGCTGTTTTTTAAGCGGATGTTGTGTGACGATGGTGAGATAGCCAAAACCATTGACCTCTTTATGCCAGAATGGCGAACTGTTTTCGGCATCTAGGGGCGCACTGTAAATTCGGGTTAAATTCTGTCGATAAACATCGTAAGACCAGACAAAGTTGTTTTCATGCAGGTCAGAGTCCTCGGCGATGATGAGTGAATTAGAATCGTCTAAAAAGCTCAGGTTGTCTGGATTGGCGAGTCCATCAATATCACACTGATTTGCAGCATAGAGGGCGCCCTGCGGATAGTTTTTAGGTGTTCCCGCAATCAAACCTCGCATCGTTTGGGCAACATAATCCGACTGCATTCCTGCATCTGTTTTCATATCCAACTGATAGACGCCGCCACATGGGTTGTGGGCCAGCTGTATGTGATTGCTCCCGCCTAGGTCATACTGGTCGTTATCAAAGCCTTTCTCCGAGTGGTCTTCCATACCGAGTGCGATTTCTGACATCCCAATATACAACTGTTTGGTTTGCGGATTAAAAGTAATACCTTCCTCTTTACGAAACTCCGTGGTTGCCCCTTTATAGGCCGCCATTCTGCGAGTTTCTAAGCGCGAAGCAATGACTTCATCTAACACATCAATTTTTTGATCTTGGTTAATATCTTTTAACTGTAAGCATTCACTGCCGTAGGTGGTGTTTACGGAGTGGAACGCACTCGGACATTGATCTGTGTCATCACGTTCTGCGGTGGCAAACAGCTGGCTAAAATTAGGTTTTTGTTGCACGATTTGACGGATTTGTTGATTATTCGCGTGACCCAATGAAACCCACTTTAAATGTGCAGCCCCCAAGCCTTTATCAGAGGTTTGTTGCCATATCGCGGCATATAAAGTGCCAGCGGTTAAATCTTGTTTGCGGTCGGCGATAAATAGATATAAGCCAGCATTGGTGCCATCATCAGAAAGGTAAACTGTTTTTTGATCTGGCATTACATAGGCAAGTTCATGTGAAAAACGCCCCATGCTAAAGTGCTTTTGATAGCTTGGCGTTCCGTCCGCTAGAACTTGCACTTCCGGAATCCAGCCATAATAATAAGGATTGGAACGGGTGATGTCGCCTTGCCAATATTTTTGGGTTTCAGAAGAATAATAGCCACCGATTTCCTGTTGTAAATTGTCCATATGGGTTTCGACAAAGCGGGCATCCGGTTCATACTCTTCGGAACTTAAATGGGACTGCCAAGAAGTTGTTTGTCCAGCGCAGTGCACATAGCCACCAAAATCTTTCGATTGATCTATAAATTGCAAGCTATCAGGTTTGACTTTTAAAGCCCCATTTTTGTCCTGCTGTAATTCATTAAGATATAAAGCACCCACCGCACATTCGTATTGCGACACGATATAGAGTTTCTGGTTTTTTTGTAAAATCGAAATATGATCTAATCCAGATCCCATGGCTTCATTGGTGCCATTACAGATATACGGCGAACCGTCCGCTAGTTTGAGAGGTTGGCCAGAGACATCCTTGATTAAGCCAAAGGTTTCGCCATTATTGCTTTCACCACTGGCAAACAATTTTTGATAACCAATCGTTTGTCTAACGCCATTGATGCTTACTTGTGACGTCGCTTGAATGGTCTGTTTGGCTTCAGGCGTGGTGGGCACGGCCACTTCTTGAAATATGAGGTTTGTCGTGGCTGTTGAAGTGGATGGCGGTTCGTGGCTGCAACCGGTAACGAATAGGCTGGTAAGCAGTAATGGAAAAATAGGCTTCATAATGTAGGCTTTATTGTTTAAATTGAATGTGCGGTTATCTTACGACGCGGTTTCAAGTAATAAGTGCAATTTAATCATGCTGCAAGTAAATCAACTTGYMGYCCCTTAAATAATTCATTAGGCGTTAGTCGTCGTGT
>VCMH01000096.1_pt1 | contig 26955 bp, 23 predicted proteins | sample 3385031 | NCBI WGS metagenome assembly VCMH01 (sample SAMN11833398, study PRJNA544312) | saline spring metagenome | isolation source: microbial filaments from arctic saline spring | place: Canada: Axel Heiberg Island, Nunavut | collected 2010-05 | reverse complement strand
ACACGACGACTTGACGCGAGAGGCCTCTACACACGACGACYAACGTGACGTATTTATGTCACTTTACGTGATGAGGTCTCGTCCACGCCAAGTTGAGTAATTGAGGATAAATCATCAGCTTCTCGCGCTTGACTGATCCAGTGATTAAATAGCGTCCATACCCGTTGCGGGTTAACGCCTAGCACTTCAGCCACTCGATTTACCGGCATTTCCCGCTCAATGAGTGCCATTGCAAATGCCTCAAACAACAAGGTAAAACCACTGCCAGGGCGAGACCACGGCACATCAACCGTCACCACTTTGCCATCGGTTGTTTTTATCCTCGGCACAGCACAATGCAAAAAACAATGGTGCTCAAAGAAGTTTAAATGCTGCCACTCACGTGTCACGGTGTCATGCACTGGACAGGCGACACCGGTCTCATCTGGAAAACGTGAGCCTCGGTCAAAACCGATATGTAGGTGAAGCTCTTTGCGAGTGCTTCCATCATCAGAAAACGAAATGTCATTCACTTGCCAAGGCGATTGCAGGCCAAGAGCCATGCTAAATAAAGTAGTACTATTCATGGTGCTATTATCGCATTACCCACTACAAATCACATAGAGCCTTATTAATGGGTGTTTTTGCTTTCTATTTTACAAAAATATCACGTAACCTCTGGGTGCGACGTTTTGCCGGTGTGAGTGTTATGGCGATGGGCTTTTGGCAATTATATCTTGCCATCGTAGTCTCTGTTTAACGACTCCTTTACTTAGGAAGTCGGCTAGCAGAGGGTGAGAAAGAAGTAAGTGTGTAGTGCTATCTTCCTCATTCAATAATGATTAGGTTGGCCAAAACCAATGCCGTCCAATATCACAAGCGTACCGCGCGTTACTCCGATTTCTTGTCGCAGAACTCCTTAAACAGTAGATACAAAAAAGGCACCTGAATTAGGTGCCTTTTAGGTTTGTTGCGTGGAGGTTGTTATTGGTTTGAATAATCGATATCAACACTTGCATATTTAACATCAATATTTAAAACTTCAATCAAGTTACCCATGCCATTCAGGATACGATATTCAGCAATAGAATAATCACTTTCACTTTGAACAAGCGTTCTTAAAGCGCTGATGTACTCATCTTCAGTATTTAAAAGATCCAGTAAAGAGCGACGTCCTAAACTGAATTGCTTACGATACCCTTCGAGTGTCTCACGTGTTAAATTGATCTGTTGTTTAACATACTCAAGTTGCTCACCTATTAGCTGTTTAGCATCCCAGGCATAACGCAGATTTTCAATGGTCTGACGACGAGTATTGTTACGAATCTCAGAAGATTGTTGTACGGCACTTGCAGTACGGTCACGGTTGGCACTGTCTTTACCACCATTGTATAAGTTATAGCGCATTCTTAACATAGCTTGAAAGTTTTGGTTTTGACCTTCAATTCCGTTGATATTTTCATCATAGGTCTGTTCAATTTCTAAGTCTACACGAGGATAGTAAGAACTAGCAGCGGCATCATGTTGCGCACGTGCTTGAGCAATATCAGCATTTGCTGAACGTAGAGTCGGATGCTGTAACAGCGCTATATTAATGGCCTCTTCAAGTGTTGCTGGGAAGCTATATTCTAGAGTTGATTTAATTAACTCATTATCAGGCATGCGTCCCAATACTCGATGAAAGCTAGTGAGGGCATCGCTGAAGTTATTTTTGGCGGCCGCAAGGTTTGAATTCGCAAGCGCTAAACGCGCTTTTGCTTGATCAACTTCAACTTGGTTACCAATTCCAGCATCACTTCTCTGAGTGATTTGATCAAGAATACGTTCATGAGTAAGTTTGTTCTCAATAGAAAGTTTCTGTAATTCTTGTTCCTTTTGCAAAGTAATATAAGCAGATACCATATCCAAAGCTATTTGATTGGCTGTGGCCTGACTGGTATAACCTGCAGCATCTAAACGGGCTTGCTGGCGTGTAATTTCATTTTCAGTAGCAAAGCCTTCAAATAGGTTTTCAGTCAGACGAATATTGGTTTCCGTGCGGGTTAAGCTTGTGTTGTCACGGGCTGGGTCATCATATTTAATTTCTTCAAGACCAACACCCGCGCCTAAATCAATGACTGGGTACCAGCTGCCTTTGGCGCCTTTTAGGGCAGCATTGACCCCTTGGTGAATCTTAATTTGTTCTCTAAATTGTGGGTTGTGCATAATGGCATCTTCAACTGTCGGCGCAAGCTCCATTGCCTGGCTGGTCGTCGCGAGTGACATATTCAATACAAAAGCACTGCTCAGTGCTAATAATATCCTGGAATAACGAAATTGTGTTTTCATGAGACTTCTCTATTATTTTTAACAAGTTTAAATTTATGAGTATTACTTAATAGTTTTTAATTTTCAGAACCAGTGAAAGGCGATCAGAAACTTCAAATTTCTCAAACATGTTGTGCATATGTGCTTTTACCGTACGTTCAGTGATATTGAGTTCTTTTGCGATTTCTTTATTACTATTAGACTCTAGGACTAATAAAGCAACTTGCTGTTCTCTATCGGTCACTATTTCTTTCCAATGGTCATTCAGTGCTTGAGTGCTGGTGACGGATTGGATCATTTTTTGCAAAATGTCAGAACCTAACCAAATGCTCCCTGCAGAGATAGCAGCTAATGCTTGTTCAATTCTTTCAACGGTTGCAAAGGTATTAAGGTAGCCTTTAATGCCCAATTGAAATAGGGCTAACCCCTCGGTTGTTGAGGGGGTATTAGAAAATAGTAACACATCGAATTTTTGCTGAATTCTTTTAACCTGGTCAATATTAGCTAAGTCAGATAGTTGAATTAACACAATGCACTCATTGGCTGTAAAACGTTCATCTAAGCGATCTAAATCATAGAGGACTTTAGAGTCAGTCCCGCAAGCTGTTAACCAGTTTTTTAATGCATTTGGGTCTTGTACAAAAATTAATGGGCGTTTCATTCAGCTTGTTGCCTTTAGTGAAATTACGGTGAGCTCGAATTTCAAAGCGCAATTCTATAATATTTTATAGGGAATTGACGATAAGTACACATTTATTATTTTTATGATTCTCGAAGCGCTAAGTCTTTGGCTTTGATTATTGGTTTAAGTAAATAGTCTAACACAGTATGTTTTCCGACGATAATATCGACACTGGCCGTCATGCCTGGTAGCAAGTAAAGAGGTTTTTTCACGGTACCTAGATGGTTTTTATCGGTCTTGATTCTTGCAATATAAAAGCTATTGCCTTCCTCATCTGTAATGGTATCAGCTGAGATGCGAGTAACTGTAGCATCTAGCCCACCATAGATGGCGAAGTCATATGCCGTAAATTTGATTTTCGCCTTAAGACCTTTGTAAATAAAACCTATATCGGCTGGAAGGATTTTAGCTTCTAATACCAAGGCATCGTCTTCAGGTACAATTTCAACAATGTCACTGCCTGGCTGAACCACGCCACCTATAGTGTTAACTAGGATTTGTTTAATGGTCCCATTGACGGGGGATCGAATGTCGGTTCTTTTAACTCGGTCAGCCAGTGCCACTTTTGATTTTTCTAGCTGACTTATTTCCGCTAATACCTGGTTGAGTTCTTCATGAGCATCATTCATAAAGAGTTCATGGGCTTCTATACGTTTAGAGCGGTACTCTGTAATAATAGATTCTATTTTAGGAATAGAGTTTTGAACCGTTCTTAGTTTAGAGTAAGCATCATTTTCTTCACGTTGCAATTTAAGCAAATCAACTTTAGAAGCAATGCCTTGTTTAACGAGGGGCTTCATTAATGAAATTTCTTGATTCAATAAGCTGCGTGAGCGAGCTAATTGAATACTTTGGCTGTGCGCTTCATTAAGTTCAAGTTTCTTTTGCTCTATCTGTTCAATCAAGATGTCATCATTGGTTTCGTGTTGTCTGTGACGACCTTCATACAAACGATACTCACGATCATAAAGAATTTGAATTCTTGGATCGCCTGACTCTTGATGCGCTATGAATGGTTTATCAAACGCTTCGGCTGTTAATCGCTGAGCACGTGCAACTAATTGTGCCTGCTTAATTTCATTTTCATCAAAAGAACTTGTGAATTGGGTGTTGTCTAATTTTAGCAGCGTTTGGCCTTTTGTAACTTTATCGCCAGCACGTATAAGCATTTCTTCAATAATGCCACCTTCCAGGTTTTGAATAACCTGGATTTCGGTGGAAGGAACGACCTTACCTTCACCACGAACAATTTTATCAAGTTCGGCATAGTTCGCCCACCCGATAAGCCATAGGATAACCACTAAAATTACCCAAACAATCCATTGGGATTTTGCTGTAGGTTTCTCTAAAGCGGCTTGGCTTAAACTTGACATACATTCTATGTCAGATTCCGAAATTGTTTGTTGATGCGTTTTTTTAGGCTGAGTCTCTGGCATGGTAGTCGCTTAATTCTTTTTGTTAATCTTGCCGGTTTTAAGGGCTTCTAAAACGGTCTGTTTTTGATCATCAGCAATCAGTTTACCATTGTCCATAACCATAAGACGGTCTGTTAATTGCAGTAAACTCATCTTATGAGTGACCAATAAAGAGGTGCTTTTTAGGATTCCTTCTTTAAGTTTGTCAATCATGACTTGTTCGGTTTTCGCATCCATGGCATTGGTTGGTTCATCAAATAGGTAGATAGCAGATTCAAGTAAGAGTGCCCTGGCAACACCGATGCTTTGACGTTGGCCTCCTGACAGAGAAGAGCCGCCTTCATTGACTTTTAGACTGTAGCCCGAGGGGTGCTGTTTAATGAAATCATCCACCCCGGACAGGCGAGCGGCTTTCAAGATCGCACTGTCTTCAATATAGGGTGCTTTATAGGAAATGTTATCACGCACATCCCCGCTAAATAGGGTGACATCTTGTGGGACGTAATTAATATTGCGGCGCAGTTCCGCTGGATCGAGTTGGGTGATGTCGATACCATCGATTAAAATGGAGCCTTCACTGGGTTTGTAAAACCCGAGGATGAGTTTTTGTATGGTGGTTTTACCTGAACCAATACGGCCGATAATGCCGACTTTATCACCTGCTTCAATCACGAAACTTACATTCGTTAAAGCAGGTTTAGTTTCATCTGGATAGGTAAAACTGACATTACTGAATTCAATACGTCCTTCAAAATGAGGATGTTGAATGAATCGTTTAGAATCTGGGCGTTCGACCTCTTTTTTCATAAGTTCATTTAATGAATTCAGGGCAGTTTTAGTCTGTTGGTAACTTGACGTCAAATTAGCGAATTGGCCCATTGGTCCAATTGCGCGTTGGCTTAACATGACGGTCGCAATTAAACCCCCCATCGTTAAATCGCCCTCTTTAATTAAATAAACCCCCGCTAAAACAATGGCAACCGTACTGATTTGTTGCATAAACCCCGTGGCCCGACCAATAGAACTTTGTAACATTTTAGATCGAATACTGGCCTTGGCGATTTCGCCTACCGCTTGTTCCCATTTCCACTGGGCGCGGGCCTCAACACCGAGTGCTTTGATGGTTTCAATGGCGCTTAAGGTTTCAATGAGTACCGCATTCTTTTCGCTATTGGCTTGGTAACTGGCTTCAATGCTACGTTGAATAGGGCCTTTAAGAATTATGCTGTAAATCAGAATGATGAGAATAATGGCAACTGGAACCAGAACAATGCTGCCGGCAATGTAAAAAATTACGAACAAGAAGATAAATACAAAGGGTAGGTCGACTAAGGAGGCGATAGTCCCTGAGGTGAAGAAGTGACGAATGCTGTCAAACTCACGCAAGGTATTGGCAAAAGCGCCAATAGAACCGCCACGGTTTGCCATGGTCAGTCCCAGCGTCTGTTCAAATAATTTAGCAGACATCAGAACATCACTTTTTTTGCCGGCGACTTCCAGAAAGTAGGAGCGTAAATATTTGAGAACTATGTCAAACATATAGACAACGCTAACCCCTATAGCAAGTACCCATAAAGATTCAACGGCATTGTTGGGGACGATGCGGTCATAGACATTCATTACAAATAGTGGGTTCGCTAAGATGAAGAGGTTAATGACAACGGAGGCAATTAATACGTCACGATAGATGGCTTTAGAAGACCATAAGGTACTCCAGAACCAGTGGCCTTTTTCGTAACCGATTAGAGCTTCAGATTTTTGATCATAGTGGGTTTTTGAAGTGAGGTAGACGGCATAACCTAGATAGTCTTCTTGAAGTTTGCTGAGAGGGACTTGTAAGGAGCCTTCATCGGCCTCAGGTAAGATAATGTTGGCCGTTTCATTCTCTAAATCAATGGATTCCAAAATGCAGGCTTGGCGATTTTTTAGAGTCAGTATGCATGGTAAAACGAGATTAGAGATATCTTCTAATTGACGTTCTTTAAAGTGGGCGATTAGATTTGCGCGTTCGGCGGCACGCGAGAGCATTTCGGGTGAAATTTCATCTTTATCAATCGGTAAGCCGGCAATTAAAGCCGATTTGGAAAAAGGTTGACGATTCAGTTTCGTATAGATAACCAGACAATCAAGTAACGGGCTGTAGAGTTCTTGAGAAGCCGATTGATTCGTCATAATTTCAGCCGTTACGCTACTATCTGCCGTTTCAGGAGCATCTGCTGCTGCGGTCTGTTTATCCGTTGGAGAATTATTCTTAGAAGCCATTGAGTCAGTCATGTTTGTTGTTGAGATCTCTCTAATATTAAATAGGCCGTAACTGAGTTATTTTACCAAGTATGCATCATAGCATCCCAACAAAGCCTTGCCTATTTATAATGATTTTAAGGTGTTGTGATTGATTTAGTGACTGAGTGGACTTGGTGCGCCATATAAATACCCCTGGAAATAATCTACACCGAGTTCAGTAAAGGCTTTTTGTTGTGCTTCATTCTCAACCGCCATGGCGATGACCTTAATGTCTAAGCTCTTGGCTAGCTCGCATAAGCTTGAGACGTAACTACAGGTGTTTTCATCTGATTCAATGGCTTTGCTGAAAGAACCATCTAGTTTGACGTAATCAGGCCGTAAGTTTTGTAAGTAGCGCATATTGGTTAAGCGGCTACCAAAGTGGTCTATTCCAAATTTAACCTGGCGTCTTTTCAGTTCATTAATTAACGGCCATGAGGTATTTTTTCTTCTGACACTAAGCGTTCAGTCATCTCGAATGCCAGGTGTTTTGCTTGGTTATCTAAGGCATTGAGCGATTTCATTAACCAGGCCTGCAGAGCGTCATTTTCAAGAATTGATTTGGAAAGGTTAATCGCTAACACTGGCCCGGTAATTTGGGTTTTGAGATGTTGAATAGCAAGGTTAATAACAAGCTTATCGATCTCGGCTGTTTTGTTTAGCTTTTCAACAGCGGGCATGAAATAAGCGGCCGAACGGATAGTGCCATCAATATCTTTAAGGCGGACAAACATCTCTTGATCATGTACGCTACGATCCTGGTCGTAGGCACTTTGTTGGAAAAGCACAAAACGCTTCTCTTCAATCGCCTGTTGTAGGGTGTGCTCCCAAGCACGGTTGTCAACTTGTTCAGCTTCACCGTTATTGTAGAAAAATACTTGATTTTTACCCTGCGCATTCGCTTGGTCAATGGCAAAATCGAGGTTGGCAAGAATGTTACCGCGACTTTGCCCAGGTTGATAGTGCATATAAGCGAGTGATAAGGAGGTTGGTACGTCTTCAGCCGCCAAGTTTTTGAGGATTAATGTGATACATTGGGCCATGGCCTCTACTCGGGGTTTGACATCTATGGCGTTGATGCCAGGTAATACAGCCACTAATTCGGTGCCATTGAGGCGAGCGAATAGGCTATTTTGATAGCTAAATTGCGCTTGCATGCTATCAGCGAGGCATTTCATGAGTTTATCCCCCATTAAATAACCGTATTGGTCATTCAACTCTTTCAGCGCTTGTATTCTAATCAAACAAATAGTGCCGGAGGTTGCATCTTCATTAGGATCCAGCAAAGTATCAATATTCATTTCAAAATGGCGTCGATTGCTCAGTTCGGTGACGCTGTCTTGGAAGGCCATTTTTTGTAGTTTTTCGGCCGTGTTCGCATCGCGCTCAAAAACGGTTTTTAATTTAGTGACCATTGCGTTCATCGCCGTTACGACTTGACGAAACTCTATGGTTGACGGTAAGTTATCTTGAAATAAATACTCTTTTTTAACAATGGCCTGTGCCTGGGCTTCCATCTGCTTCAATGGTTTTAGCATGAATCTCAGTGTATAGATAATAATGATAATGGCTGTAATTGCAGCTATGCCAAACCAAATCAAAAGGTTAATCATAGACTGCCAAAGTTCCGCATAGGCATAACCGGTGTGACTGACAACTGTCAGTGTGCCTATTGGGATCCAGCCCGATTGAACGACCGCCTCCGCAGGCGGGGAGGTGAGTTTGATCTGCTTGATAAACCAGGCAGGTACGGCATCCATCGCCTGGGTATTGCTTTTTAGATAAAGGGAGTGGTTCTCTATATCAGTTAAACGAATAGACGCATAGTAACCGCGATCGAAGACCGCATTAATCATGGTCTCCATACTCGTTAAATCTGTCGGGTCTTCAATCGAGCTTAAAGAGAGGCCAAGAGAGGTCGCAGTATCTTGAGCATGAGAACTCAGTTGTTCCTGCAAGAAGTTCTTGGTGTTACTTAAGTTTAAGCCAAATGTGCCAATCAATACGATGAATAGCAAAGTCGCTATAAAAAGAATCATCTGTTTGTTTAAGCTCATGATCTAAGTCCTTTTGAAGACGGCTAATACAAGAAAATTGCCGTATAGTCATTATTCTATTTTAATTACCGCGAAAGTGGGCTAAGTTTAATTCAGTTAAACCAGGCGGAAGTCACTTTACATCGAGTCTTTTTAATAAGTTGTTCCAGGCCGTCAGTTTTTGAGTGCCTCCAGAGACCGATCTACCTTTGCCTCGTTCTTTTGCTAACCAAAGGCCATCACCATTAAAACTGTATATCGGAACCAAATCTTTGCGTTGGTTGGCTTTAAGGATTCTTTTATTAATATTGTCTAAAACCAGAGGGATCGATCTTGGGGTTTCAAAGTAGGTCAGCACCATATGGGCTTGATTCAAACGGACAGCTTTAACGTAGGTTAAATAAAGTTTCTTTTGAGAGACGCCAAGCGCTTTGAGTGTGAAGTATTTGGCGATGGTGTAATCTTCGCAATCGCCCCCGTCAGTCGCTAATAACTCGACTGGAGTGGCCCAGTAATCTTTCTTCTGCCAGTGTCTTATATCGGAAATAAAGCGGACTTCATTAAAGAAGTTATTGACGTTTTGAAGTTGAGTTTCTTCAGGTAGGTTGATGTTGTTATCAACAAGGGCTTGCCAAGCTTCGAGTCTTTTTCCGGCAAGCGGACCATAGGCTTTAGTGGCTTGTTGGATTTCTTGGGGCGACACAATACGTGGAGTTTCACCTGCCGTCACCCAGGCTAAACCTAAGATGGTGAGCAGAAAAAAGCTAGCTGTATGCAAACTAAACCGAGAAATCATCTGGCCAGTTTATCTAGGCTTAATTGGAAAGGCAATACTGGTAAGTGGTCTAAAGACGATTTATTGAGTTTAAATGCATTTAATAAGAAGTTTTGAGTGAAAAACCCACTATTAAGTGGGTTTCATGGAGAGCTTATTCACGGCATTCGTTGTGCCGATCAGGGTTTTAAAGGGGGTCGTAGTGGCTATTTTTGATCCATACCGGCCGGTAGGGTTAATGATGCCTCAGTAGGGAGTTCGTTTTTAGGAACTACTTTTAACTGGGTGCGACGATTCTCTTGGCGCCCAGTAACCGTTTCATTATCAGCAAAGGGTTCCATTTCACCTTTACCTGATAGGTAAACATTGTCGTTGTTAAGCCCTAGTTCATTAACGATAAATTCTTTAGTGCTGTTGGCTCGGCGCCAAGATAAGCGTTCGTTCATACCAGACGGACCGTGGGAGTCCGTATGGCCGGTAATTAAAATGATCTCACTCTCTTTAAGATCGTTCAGGGTGGCGGCATCTTTCTTAAGGATCGCTGTTTGGTCTGCGCGAATGGCATGCTCGCCTGTATCGAATATGATATTCGTTAATACTGCGGCAGCTGGAACACAGCCATTTGCATTGGCCGTTGCACCTTCAGGAGTGTACGGGCACAGGTCTTTACTATCCAGTACGCCATCTTCATCAGTGTCGCCTTCGCAACCAAGTAGATTGACTCTAGCACCCGCGGGGCTATCAGGGCACTGGTCAAGGCGATCAAACACAGCGTCTTGATCTGTATCCAGTTCACAGCCAAATTTATCGACGGGTGCCCCCATTAATGTATTAGGGCAGTGGTCAAATTTATCTTGAATGTCATCTTGATCTAAGTCTTTGTAAAAAGTTTCAACAATGTTTGCATCTTTGCTATTAAGGCTTTCTGCTGCATAGTTGCTTGAATCTTCAATATTAGCATCGGCTGCGGCTAGAGAGGTCGCTGAACCCATAACGAAGATGCTTGCGATTAAGGATTTTTGAAAATTTTTCATAAGGAGTCTCTGCTATTGGTTATGTTATTAGATAGCCGTTTGGAGTTCTAGGTACGTTATAGGCCTTCGAATTTTCAGTCAGAGGTTAAGTGGTTTAGACGAGAACACTTATTAATTGATACCAATCTGCTGAAAGTTATTTCATACCATGATACTGCTTTTGACGTAAAGAGTCGTAAATAAGTGAGAATTTATTATAACTTCGTTATTTTGAAAGTTATTGGTAGCAGTGCTGACATATTCTCCGGCTTGCTATCAATGCCGTTATTCTAACCTATAACTAGGTAAGGTTAGTTTCAACGCCTTAAGTAATTGTGCATCCTCCAAAATGACAGGATTCCCCAACATACTTCCACTGCGGCAGCCCTTCAGAATATTTTCTAGATTGTCTTCCGTTAAGCCATATTGCGCTAAGCCTTGTGGCGTATATTTTTGGGACAAACTCTTTAAAGTTCTGACCAGGCCTGGTAAGGCTTGTTGTTCATCTAGACTGGCGTCGAATAGTTGGCCTATCAATGCATATTTAGCCAAAATCTGCTGGGATCTGGACGTTTTCTCAGCTTGCAATGTTTCAATATTAAACTGGGTAATCAATGCCAATAACTTGGCGCAGACAATGCCATGCGGCGCTTCAAAAAATGCGCCGATTGGCCCGGCTAAACCGTGGACGGCTCCGAGTCCGGCATTGGCAAGCGTTGTGCCTGATAGCGATGCGGCTAACATCAGATTACTATAACCCTGTTGTTGCAAGACCTTATCAGCGCTATCAATCATTTCAAAAGCGCCTTTAAAAAGAGTCATGCCTTGCCAAGCCAAAGCATCGGTCATTGGGTTGGATTTTAGGGTGGTGTAGGATTCTAATAGTTGAGTAAACGCATCCATGCCGGTTGCATAGAGTACCTCTTTCGGGCAACTGACTAACAGCTCAGGATCTAGCCAGGCTTGCTTGGCCAATAGTTTATCGTCGCGGAAGGATTTCTTATATTGGCCAATATTTGATAACACCGCATTTTTGGTGGTCTCACTGCCGGTGCCGGCCGTGGTCGGTATGGCGATAAAAGCGCAGGTTTCCACGTCAAACGGCTTGCCTAATCCCACGCCTTCCAAATAGTCCATTACAGAGGTTTGGCTAGGGATCAATCCGGCGACCGCTTTTGCGGCATCGAGCACGCTACCGCCGCCTAAACCAATAACCACTTGAGTATCGGTTGGGCATTGTTTAACGATCTGGTCGACTAATAAAGGAGAGGGCTCTCCAGAGACCACAAAATGCTTCACCTGGGAAGTGTGGTTTTGTAACTGAGTCAATAGTTTCTCACCGAAATTACCGGGTGCACAGAGAGTCTTTCCTGTTATCAAAACGACCTTGCCTGAATAACGTGTGGATAACTCTTCTAACAACTGTTGGCGTATCCCCCAGCCGAAATAAATGTGTGGCATAGGTGCGAATTGAAAGTGTGGAATGGCGGCTGATAGACTTGATGTCATTGAAGGCTCCGTAGGCTGAAGGGGTGCATGCTGAATTGTATTAACCACCCATTATGATGGCGTTAGACGAGTGAAAGGACCCGTGACTCATGCAAAGGTCTCTGAATAAATAATTTAGTCTTTTTTAAGGAAAGACTTCAAGTTAGCAAGATGCGCATTGCCTGTATCCATCTGTTCCTCTTTAGTGATGACAACCCCGGGTTTGCCTTCCCATTTTAGACACTCTTCAGGTAGCTCTGTTAGGAAACGGCTTGGATCACAGGTCATATCTTCACCATATTTACGGCGTTTGGTGGCGTAAGTCATGGTCATGGTGCGTTGGGCACGAGTGATCCCTACATAAGCCAGGCGACGTTCTTCTTCGAGGCCGGGGGATTCCAAATTCTGTTTATGTGGCAACATCTCCTCTTCCATGCCAATCAAAAACACATGCGGAAACTCCAGTCCTTTAGAAGCATGGAGGGTCATTAAGCTGACCTTGTCGTGATCTTTTTCAGAGTCGTTACGTTCCATCATATCCATCAACATCATATGCGTGACAATGGTTTCTAAACGTTTATATTCACCATTTTCTTCTTTGGCTTTATTGATAATACGCTCAATCCAAACGGTCAGTTCGCGGATATTATTAATCCGTTTTTCAGCCGCCTTCGGGGTATTAGAGTTTTCATGAATCCAATTATCATATTCGATGTTTTCAATCAGCTGACGGACAAAGGAGGTGACTTCTTCACCTTCCGCTGCGTCCGCTTTTTGTGCCCAGTCGAGTAACTGTTGACCAAAATGCTGTACGCGTTTAAGGGCCTTTTCGGACAAGATGGTGGTTAATCCAAACTCTTGGCTGGCGTCAAACAGGCTGATATCTCGCCCCGTGGCATAGGTCGCCAGTTTTTCCAGAGTAGAGGCGCCAATTTCACGGCGGGGGGTATTCACAATACGCAGGAATGCCGCATCATCATCTGGATTGACAATCAGGCGCAGATAACTCATGACGTCTTTAACTTCCGATTGGTCAAAAAAGGATTTCCCCCCGGAAATGACATACTGAATATTCTGTTCACGTAACGCGCGTTCAATTAAACGTGACTGATGGTTACCGCGATAGAGAATTGCGTAATCACTGTTTTTACAGCGGCTCTTAAACTTATGGACAATAATTTCCGAAACCACGCGTTCGGCTTCTTGGTTCTCATTGGCACAAGCGATCACCCGTAGTGGGTCGCCCATGCCCATCTCGCTCCACAGTTTCTTTTCAAAAAGATGTGGGTTGTTAGAGATAAGTTGGTTCGCCGATTGCAAAATACGATTACTAGAGCGGTAGTTTTGCTCTAGTTTAATCAACTCTAACGCCGGGAAATCGGTCTGTAGTAACCCTAAGTTTTCGGGCTGTGCACCACGCCAAGCATAGATGGATTGGTCATCATCGCCTACCACGGTAAAACGTGCCTGAATCCCCACTAGATATTTCACCAAAGCATATTGTGAGGCATTAGTGTCCTGATACTCATCCACCAAAAGATAACGGACTTTATTCTGCCAACGTTCTAATGCTTCCGGGTTCTCGGAGAACAGCTTAACGGGTAGACCAATTAAATCATCAAAATCCACCGCGTTATAAGCGTGTAACTGTTTTTGGTAAGCCGCATATAATAGTGCACGCGATTGACCCGCGGCATCTTCTGCTTGTTCCAAGGCTTGTTGAGGGGAGACTCTGTCATTTTTCCAACTGGAAATATCCCATTGCACTCCGTCTAAAACTTCGGGATCCACTGTTTGTTTAAGCATTAACTCCTTGAGGATTTGCCCACTATCCGTCGCATCCATAATCGAAAAAGTTGATTTATACCCCAGCAATTTATACTCTTGACGAATGATATTCAGTCCCAAATTATGAAAGGTCGAGACATTAAGCCCCTTGGTATTTTCATCTTTCAGTAATTTGGTGACACGCTCTTTCATCTCTTTTGCCGACTTATTGGTAAAAGTCAGTGCGTAAATATTGTGCGCTTTGACATCACACTTACGGATTAAGTAGGCAATTTTCTCGGTGATTACACGCGTCTTACCCGAACCAGCACCGGCTAAAACCAGGGCGGGGGTCTCTATATGTAATACGGCTTGGCGTTGTCTTTCGTTTAAGCTATGCATAGGTTTTGCGGGTTCTACCAGTTTTAAAATTGGGTGTGAATAAAGAAGGTACAATATGATAATTCATAACGACCCCAGGAAGCGAATAAAGTGGCCACAATTGACGAACTAAAAAAAGATCTACTTATTGAAACAGAACTTATGGGCAAACCCTTTAAGCTTGCCACCACTTGGGGTATATTCAGTCCACGAGAGATTGATTCAGGTACTGATCTGTTTTTAAAATACCTGGAGATAACAGAAGATGAGATCGCTTTAGATATCGGTTGTGGTTACGGCCCATTAGGGTTGGCGATTGCGGCCAATGCCCCCAAAGGCCAAGTGCATATGGTGGATAAAGATTTTGTCGCGGTGGATTACGCCAATAAAAACGCTCAAAAAAACAACCTAGGCAACGCTAAAGCTTATTTGTCGAATGGCTTAAGTGCCGTGCCAAAAGGGATGATGTTCACTACGGTTGTCTCTAATGTTCCGGCCAAGGTCGGCAAAGAGATGTTGAGCATTTTATTGCACGATGTGCATGACCATCTTGAACCGGGTGGGCAGTTTGTTGTCGTGACGATTAATGGACTACGACAGTATATGAAACGTAACTTCATGGAAGTATTTGGTAACTACGACAAGGTCAAGCAAGGTAAAGACTATACGATTTCACGTTGTGTGAAGCAGTAACGCCTTTTGAGTCAGATTTAAAACAACCAGGCCTGGTCAGATTGTTTTTTGTCGTTTTCAAAACAGGCTACAATGCCTGACATAAAGAATTGTATAAAACAGAAATAAACATTACAGAATTAAATTTAATGATTGGAGATTTTCGTGAACAAATTAGTTAAACCTTCGTTTTTGGCACTACTCACGGTGTTTTTCACCTTATTTAGCGTGGCTCAGGTGGCTGAAGCGAAACGTTTTGGTGGCGGTAGTAGCTTTGGTTATTCTAAATCTGTTGCGCCTAAATCCTTTAACACCGCACCGAAAGCGGCTCCTAAAGCTGCTTCAACAAAAGGGAGTCGATCTGCGACTCCTGCGCGTGCCGGTATGATGGGCATGATGGGTGGCTTGCTTGCGGGTGGTTTATTAGCCTCATTGTTTATGGGAGACGGTTTTGAAGGTATTCAACTTATGGATATCCTATTGATGGCCTTAGTCGCCTTTGGACTTATGAAATTATTCTCTTTTTATATGCGTCAAAAGCAAGGTCAGACACCGTCGGCTTATACCTCTGAATATCAGCAGGATAATTATCGTCCAACAGAAACCTCCGATTCGTCAGCTTATCAACGAGAAGCAAGACCCGAAACGCCGGCCTATCATCCAAATGCCGATGGTTCTATTTTTGGCTCAGACTTGGAAGGCGGAATGGGGCAAGGTGTTAGTGATGATGCACATCACCTCACTGAAGCTCCCACTTGGTTTAATGCTGAAGAATTCGTTGAAGGCGCTAAAGGCCACTTTGCAAGCTTACAGAAAGCTTGGGATGATGCGGACTTGGCAGAGATGGAATCTTATTGTTCGCCAGAATTATTTGCCGCATTACAGCAAGAGATGGCTGGCATGCAAGCGGGTGACAACCACACGGTTATTGATACCTTGAATGCCGAATTAGCCGATATGGCCATTGATGGTGATTACTTTATCGCCAGTATTCGTTTCACAGGCTTTATTCAAGAAGATGCCACTGAAGGCGCGCATGCCTTTAATGAAATCTGGCACATTCGTCGTTTGGCGAATGACGAAGGCGCTTGGCAGGTCGCGGGTATTCAACAGAATGCAGTGCCACTTTAGTCAAGCTTAACGTTTTAAATCGTGGGAGAAAGTTATGCAATCAATAGGAACTAAATCACGCTTAAGATCGGCTTATAAAGTTGGAACTTTAGCGGTTTCAGGGCTTTTTTTGGCAAGTGCTTTGCTAAGTCTAGGCGGTTGCAGTAAAGAGCCAGTAAAACTCACATCAGCAAAAATTGTCAGTAGCCTTGATAAAGGTTCAGGAAATTTTGATCGCGTTTTACAGATTTGTTTTACCAAACCAACGTCTTCAACTTATTACCATAAGGTCGTGATTGTTACCAAAGAGGATGTCAGAATTACGGGTGAAGGGCTTTTGCGTCCTATGGCATCGGACCCTGATAATAAATGCCATTTGCGAAACATCTATCTTTATATTCATAAAGATTCACCCATGGAAGCTCGACAGCTAATTAAAGATTATGTGGTGCCCGGTAATATTAGCGAAGTTTTAGTACAAATTTATAATTCTGAACCAGAAGGCAAAGAGTTACCGATTGCTGAGAAGGTTTTTAAAGGGCTTTAACACGCTTAAGATAGCTTTATAAAACGGCCAGGCCTGGTTATATTCGATAATATGCCAGGCCTTTTTTACATCTCTTTAGAAGACAAATTCTTATGCCAAATTCTTTAATTCAATCCGCCGATTTAAGCCTGCTAAATTACGCCTATGGACAACCTGATTGCCAGGGGATTTATAAAGTAATACCAGAAGACTTCATGGTCGAAGAGCAGATCGCCTATGAGCTGAGTGGCGAAGGCGAACATCTGTGGTGCTGGGTTGAAAAGATCGGAGAGAATACCGACTGGGTGTTACAGCAGCTTGCCAAATGGGCAGGGGTATCGCCCAGCAAAGTTGGCGTCGCAGGGCAGAAAGATCGTCATGCCGTGACGCGCCAGTGGTTCAGTATTCAACTACCCATTCTGATCGATCCGAAGGTGGATGATTTTAAGCTTAAAAATGTGGCTATTCTTAAGACCATTCGGCATCACCGTAAGTTACAAACGGGCGGATTGTCAGGTAATCGTTTTACCGTGGTGATTCGTAATATTCAACCGTTTCAGGGGGGCGATGCTGATGTGATTCAATCCCTGCAAGCTCGATTGAACTTGATTAAAGAACAAGGTGTTCCCAACTATTATGGTGAACAACGTTTTGGCATTCATGGGCGTAATGTCAAACAGGGTGAAAAGTTACTGGCTGGCGAGTTGCCCAAAGTAAAACGTAACCAAAAAAGTATGTTTTTATCGGCGATTCGATCATGGATGTTTAATGTTTTACTGAGTGAGCGTATTAAGCTGCAAAATTGGAATCAACTCTTGCCAGGCGATGTTTTACAACTGGAAGGTTCTAATAAATGGTTTGTTGAAGATGGTTCGACTGATTTAGCCGAGCGGGTTAATACGCTAGATGTGCATCCAACGGGTGCGTTGTTTGGTAAGGGCGTTCTGCCAACGGAAAAAATGCGCTGAAGATTGAACAGAGTATTGCTGAAGGCTTTAAAACCTGGATAGCGGGTTTGGATGAGTATGGTGTTAAGCAAGATCGCAGAGCCTTACGTTTATTGCCTTTAGACTTAGAGTGGCAATGGATTGCTTCTTCCGCAGAGCGCGAAGATGTCTTGTCAGTGGCTTTCGATAAGTTATCGCTTGAATCTGATTGGCGCACGGCTCCGGTATTACAGCTCTCGTTCAGCCTGCGCTCGGGTAGCTATGCCACGATGGTGATGCGTGAGTTGTTACAGGGTCAGGACTATCAAGTGATGCTTAAGAGTACTCAAACGCCTCTTCAAACAGACTGAAGGTATGAATGACCAGGCCTGGTCATCCTATAAGGATAGATTGGATTGTGGTTTAAGGGTTCTTCGGGTAAGGTTGACAAACTATGCCTGTTTATTAGTCGATAATAAGCGGGGCCGTTAGTGACGTTTGCATTCTGTGGGTTGTATTATTTGTCTAGTTTAAATCGTCATTCTCGAAATTCTCAACGTGGATTTTCCTTAGGAAGTTTATCAATTTTCTTTTGGTTGTTTACGTTTGCGATGGCTTTTGTGGGGTACTTGACAACAGAGTATCTGATTAAACATCAGCATCAAAAAGTGGAAGCTGCGGCGACTATCTCAGCCAAAGGGCTCGCGGATATTATTAATGAGCGAATTGGACAACGCCATCTAATTATTCAAGCCATCTCAATGCATCATCGAGACCGTATTTTCGCCTTGTCGACCGGAGGAGGTTATCCTTTTGATTTGAGTGTCATGTCAGACGAAATTCACGCATTACTACCAGATGTTCTGCAGTTTGCAATCCTTAATTCTAAAGGTCTGGCAGTGGTGGGCAGTGATGGTCTAGATATCGGTAGGGCATGCCAGGCCAGTATTAATGAAACATTTAAAAGAAAAAGTGTATCGCCTTCCTTAATAGAATTGCATAGTCTTTCAACGGGTAAAAAACATTACGATATAGTACAAAAGTTGCAGCGCGGTGGAGAAGTTGCTGGAGTGTTTTTGAAGTTTAAACTAGATCCTTTTAAAACGCTGCTTGCGAACTTCAATACCTTTAATTTTGAATTCATTATGGTTGATACTCGGAGTAAACTTGATGTCATGGCTTCCACTCCGTCGATGGCTGGCCGTTTTTATGGTCAAGATGTCACGGAGGAGTTGATGGGCAAGGGGTTAGTGCTTGCGCCGATTCGCGGCACCCACTGGTCGCTCCTGGGCTTAGAAAAGCCCGGAGTATTCAAACATCATACTCACCAAGTTCGTTTTGTTGCGCTTATCATTTTTCTAACCGTCTTCGGTATTGTTTTATGGCTGGCTATGTATCTGCGAAGTGCTGAAATGGCGCGTAAAAAATTGGAAGAAGATTCGATTCAAGATTCACTGTTTAATGCTGGGCCAACGGTACTTTTTCAGAAACAACCCACCGAGAGTATGTCTATTCAGTATGTGTCGCCTAATATCACGGCTTTGTTGGGTTGCTCTCAGCATGAGATATTAAACAAACCCTACAATGCGTTAATTTTAGCCAAAGATAGACTAAATGTTCGATCCTCATTGCTAGAGGCTTTTGAACAGAAATTACCGGAAGTAAATCTGGAGTATCGTCTTGAGTTACAAAATTCCTCTGGTTACCGCTGGATCAATGATGTGACACATCTGACCTACGATGCAAAGGGGCGTTGTATCGCCCTACAAAGCTATGTTAATTCGGTCCACGCACAAAAAATGGCAGAGCAATACGCTAATAATCTTATTGAGAGTGCCGCAGATGCCATCGCTGTTACCAATCAAAAGGGCGTTGTAGTTCGCGTAAACCAAGCATTTGATACCCTCTTCGGATATAACCGTGAAGAGATGGTAGGGCGTTCCATTGAAATTTGTATTGATAAAAACAGCCAGCAAATATTTAATGAGTTTAAACAAGAATCTCTTGCTAATAGGGCTTCACACTATAGCTCAATAGGGGTGAAGCGCCCGTTGTTTGCCGTAACAAAATCAAATAAAGAATTACCGGTTGAAATCAGTTTAAGCAGTGTCAATACGCTTGAAGGTTTACAAGTTGTCCATATTATCAGAGATGTCTCAATCCAAATTGAAGCTCAGAAACAGATGCAAGTTGCGAAAGAGAATGCAGAAGCATTAGCCAGAGCGCGTAGTCGATTTGTCGCAACCATGAGTCACGAGATAAGAACACCTTTGAATGGTGTTTTAGGGATGTCTGATCTGCTTTTGGGGACGCCTTTGGATACTAAACAGCAGGCCTACTTAGAGGCGATTGAATACAGCGGACAATCTCTGTTAAGAATTGTTAACAGTATTCTAGATTTTGCCAAGTTGGATGAGGGTGCTGTGCGGTTAGAGTTAAAGCCCTTTAATCTAAATAGATTAGTTCATGACAGCTTGCAAATGCTTCAAACGCAGGCGAGTGATTCAGGGGTCACTCTCGAAGTTGAAAACCGTTTACTCGGGAGTGCTCAATTTATAGGCGATGCCGGTCGAATTCAGCAAGTAATCTTAAACTTATTAGGCAATGCCATTAAGTTCTCACCAGAAGGCCGAGTGGATATCTCTTTGAAATTAGCAGATGAGATTAACGACTCCTCGCAGCTTTCCAATGTCATTATCGAGGTCAAAGATAACGGAATCGGTATTGCTCATGAAAATATTAATCGCTTATTTGATTCATTTACCCAAGAAGATGCATCGACGACACGCAAATATGGTGGTACGGGTCTCGGTTTGGCGATTAGCAAGCAACTGATTAAGATAATGGGTGGAGAGGTAGGGGTGAGTTCCGTTCTCAATAAAGGCAGTCAATTCTGGGTTAAGTTACCTCTCAAAATCATGGAAGAACTGGATGATTTAAAATTCATAAGCCCGAAAGAGAGTGAGAGCCTAGCAGGACTGGGTAATGTGCAAATGTTAGGCGATTCTCAGAAGAGTAATCCTCCTATAAAGAAGTCAATTAAACAACGTTTTGATGAGCTTTTAAAGGCCGGCTCCCCAGGCTCAAGGACGGAGCTTGACTCATCGCTATTGGCCGTTGATTCTGCAGAATCAAGACTCAAAGATAAGTCAGTATTATTGATTGAGGATGATGTCATCAATCAACAGGTTATCTCAGAGTTTGTCTTGCGGCTAGGCGCGCGTGTCGATATTGCCGAACATGGCATAGAAGGTCTCTCTTCTTGGCGGACGCATCCGCATAAGTATTCCTTGATTTTGATGGATTGTCAGATGCCGGTAATGGATGGTTATGAAACCACTGTCTTGATTCGTAAAGAAGAGTTATTAAGCGGAGTACAGAAGCGCATTCCGATTGTTGCGCTGACCGCGAATGCTCTGCCAGAAGATCGAGAGCGTTGTTTTGCGGCAGGCATGGATGACTTCATCGCAAAACCGATTGATGTGGCCCATTTTAATCAAAAGTTGTTGAAATGGGCGGCTTGGTAGTTTAATTGGAGTGCTTAATCTTGCGCTCACATGGCTTTTTAAAGCCGCAGGATAACCAGGCCTGGTAAGATTGAACTCTAAGAGTTTTATCGTGAAGGTTGTGTGAACAAGTGGTTTCTCTATCGTAGAAATGCGGTGTAAAGGGTGGGTAATTTTGTGGTTACTTTGCTGAGGGGGAAGTTTTTTAATCCCCTGTGGCCAGGGGAAAGACGTTATTTTTTATAAAGTTCGTTTGGATCAATTAGTGGGTTGCTGGTGATTTCTACGTCAGAGCCTTGCACGGAGGTATAGAAGCAACTTCTACGCCCTGTGTGGCATGCTGGGCCCGTCTGATCTACACTGAGAAGAATAGTGTCACCATCGCAATCAAATGCAAGGGATTTTAACCGTTGAATCTGTCCTGACTCTTCACCTTTACGCCAATAGCTTTGACGAGAACGTGACCAGTAACAAACTCGCCCTGTCTCAATTGTCTCTTCTAACGATTGCATATTCATCCACGCCATCATCAACACTTCTTTGGTATCGAACTGTTGGGCAATGGCCGGAATAAGGCCGTCTTTATCAAACTTAACCTGAGACTTTAGGGATAACCAATCAAAATGGTCACCTAAATTAGCTTTTTCAAGTTGTTTAAAGGTCGGCTTAGAATCGGTTGTTTGACACATGATAAATCTCGTCTTTCTATTGACCTTTTGCCGCTGCGAAAGCCGCTGCAAAAGGGTTGTTGGTGATTAGGTTACTTTTTACTTTGGCTTTTTTCTGAGCAACTTGCGACTGTTTGCCTTTTTCTAACATGGCATTAAACAACTCAACCGTGGCACGAGCATCTGCAAGGGCATCATGAGCATCACCAGGGAATGGTTTTCCTAATGCTTTTTCATACGCCATGGTCAGTTTAGGGGTTTTATAGAACCAGTACATTTTGTCACTGTGCCAACGCAAAGCACCCATAAGGTCTTTACTCAACTCAGCCGCATCTAACCAGTCGTTATAGTCCAGTTCAAATTTCAGCATCTTCTTTTCAGCCGATTTTTCTAGGTACATATAATCACTTTCAGTGCTGTAGGCAAGCACGATATCGGCATTTTGCAACACATCGTGAATTTTATCCCAAGCTTCAACGAGAGAAGGCGCACCTTGTACCATTTCGGTCGTGATATTGTGTTTCTCGTTTTCTGGGATCTCATAGCCTGGATCAATCAACTGGTTAAACAGTTCTTTGCCATTGATGTCGCAGGCCGAGATTTGAATAATATCGGCTTCAGGGTGGGTTGAAACATTGGTCGCTTCGATATCAATACAGACGACGTTTTTACCTTTTAGGTCAATTTCATGCTGTTTAAGCTTATACAAAGCATCATTACGACGCTCTTTAAGTAGGTCAATAACATCTGATTGACAGAAGTCTTGCAACAAGACTTCAAGCTTTTTACGCAATCTAGGTAGAGACTTCGTCAAAGCCGTTTGTACGGCTTCATCTTCTGAACATTTTTGAATGAAATCTGCGATATCATGGGCTTCTTCACCAATCATTAGCTGTTTTAAACACGCATCGACTAATTTCGGAACATTGAAATCAAACGCTTCTAAAGGCGGAATGACAATGGCGGCATTCAATAAAGATTTTTCACCTTTTGCGGGCGAAGCCATTATTTCTACGCCTTTAATGTTCAGGCCATCCGAGGCCGCAACGGCAACAAGATACTCTTTTAAAGGTTGATTACGTTTGTCGATTAGGATTAGCTGTGCATTGCTCATAGGATTATTTGACTTGTCATATTAAATTAAATAAAGGGGCTTATTCTAACAGGAGTCTACGTTTAAGGCGCTTACTTTATGTTAATAATCACAATTAGTCTTTCTGTTAATAGTCTAAAATGAATTGACCACGAAGACACGAAGTCACGAAGAAAAGATTTAAGAGGGTTGAAGCAGTTTTAGTTTGTATTTATAAGCGCTAAGGGAATAGTTATTAAACAGGTTATCCATTAAACCTTCGTGTCTTCGTGCCTTCGTGGTTCAAATGTTTTAATTAAGAATAACTGACCCTGCGCTCACATGGTTTTACAAAGCCGCAGGACATGCCAGGCCTGGTCAAGTTTGATGATCAATTTTGACCCATTGAATGAGTTTGATATTGCCTTCAAAGTCTTCGACTAAAGCGGTACAAGATTCTACCCAATCGCCACAGTTATAGTAGGTGATGTCATTTTTTAAGGCTCGAATTTCGGCATGATGGATGTGTCCGCAGATGACACCATCCATGCCTTTTTCATGCGCAGATCTTCCCACAGCCTCTTCAAAGGCGGAGATGAAGCTGACGGCACGTTTTACTTTGCCCTTTAAGTAGGCTGACAATGACCAATAGCCAAAACCGAAACGGTGGCGAAGTTGGTTAAACCAGCGGTTAAAGTGTAAAACGGTCTCATAAAGCCAATCCCCGAAGAAGGCAATCCAGCGGTGGCATTGAACCACTCCATCAAATTGATCACCATGAATACACCACAACTTTTTACCATCGGCTGTGTGGTGAATGTATTCATCGACTAATTTAATATTACCAAATTCAATGCCTGAATAGCGACGTAACATATCATCATGGTTGCCGGTGATATAGACGACCTGAGTATTGCGTTTAGCCATGGTTAATAGGCGGCGGATGGCATTGGTGTGTGACTGCGGCCAGAAGGCTTTTTTGCGCATGCGCCAACCGTCAATGATATCCCCCACTAAAATCAGTTGCTCACAATCATGTTGCTTTAGAAAGTCGCTTAAAAATTCGGCCTTGCAGCCTTTAGAGCCCAAGTGAGTGTCGGAGATCCAGATGGTTCGATAGGTTTTCTTCGTCGTGTCAGCCGTTTCACTGTGCAATTCGTCCTGTGGAGCCACAGGCGCATTCAAGCTTTCTTGTATCGTCATCCAAGCGGGGTGTGCTGTTGTCATATTGTGGTTACCTTTCTGCAATGACCATGCCTGGCCTTAAAAGCCTTTAGAGCTGGTGTTTCTGAAGGAAGTCAGAGGCAAATTTATTGAGCAATTTGCTGAATCCTTTGAGTATAAAACGGGTTAACCACGGAAGGTGTTGGGTGTAGAGTGCGGTATATTCAATCACCGGTTTACCCCCGCGTTGACGTTTAAATCCCCCCGCACCAGAACTTAAATTAAGTGGTAGTTGGCGTTCATGGCACTCTTTGAGAAGGACGGCAATCAACAGTCGATAGAGTCCCAGTTGTTGAGGTAGATCGGTGTCGTAACCTAGAATGGGTGCGGTCATTAATCCGTGCTGTGTAAACAGGCCAATACTCGCGATTATTCTGCCCTCAGCCGTTCTGAAACTGAAGAATTCAACCAGTTTATGGTTGTGTAAGAATTCAAAGTATTCGGCACTAAATTGTGGGTTGAGTTCAGAATGTTTTTCAATAAAGAGTTGGTTAAAACATCTTTCAATCGATTTAAAATCAGCGCTTTTATGTTCAGAGGGCTTAATCTGTATGAACGGTGTTTTACGTAATAAACGTTGATCGTTTTGAACATTATTCTTTTTCCACCAGGCCTGGCCAGTTTGTAAAAATAGATAAACCTGTCGGGCAGGCATGAGTTGCCAGCCTTTGGAAAGAAGGGTCTGCATTAGTTCAGCATCGGTTTCTTGATTTAGGGAGCGTATGGATAAACTGTGCGTGGGGTTTTTTGAGGCGAGTTGTTGGGTAAACTGACGAACGCTTTCTGCTTGCCAATTTGGCACGATATTAGTGGAAAACAACCAGTTATTAATAGAAAGCGTTTGATTGATTTGTCCCAGCCTAAGCAGGCCAGACGCAACGGTTATAAGGATATTAAGTCCAAAACGTGAAGTACGATTATCAATCAACCCTAATTCATCTCGAGCGTAGCGAATATAGGCGGTATAGGGAGAGCAAACATAGCTGTTGTTGTATTCATGACGATTACGGGTCAGAGGAATAATCTGATCTTCAATACAGAGACTATCCAGTTCTGTTTGCACGTTTCGAATGGCTTTAGGCGGTTGAGAACCTTGCATAGCGGACAAGCCCATGACAAAGTCTTGCGCGGGAAACCATTTTATATCGGCAGTAGAATGTAGCATGTTTAAGCTTCTTTTTGTGATGTGCTATGTCAAAAAAATGACTGGTTATTATGTGTTTGTTGTAGGTCTTTTAATCGGCTTTGTGATCAGCCAGATAATAGGCAAACACGCCACCGTAGATGCCAGAACGATCTTCACGTGTCCATAATTGATTTTGCAAGGCATCTGTATGCCAGTTCTCCAGGAGTTCTGTCGGTAATTTTGCTTCTAATGGCGAGGTCGTGCCAGCGGTTCTAAAAACCACACGAGCATTTGGCATGGCGGTACGATTCACTTCTTGCCAAAGTTCCGTTAACTGTTGCGCATCCATCCAATCTTGCGCATCTAAAAATAGGTAAGCATTCAGACTTTGATTCGGCATGGCTTTTAAACGCTCAGTCATCGATTGATGAAAGACGTGCACATTGGGTTGTTCTGACTGTAAAGTCTCGAACTGATCCGCTTTTAAATAGCGAGGTACCGCTTGTCTATGAACAATGTCATAGGAGCGGTTAAAGGCTTGCCAAGCGAAATAGTTGTCTTTAATGGGAAAATCACAGGCCAAACGGCGAGCGCGCTCTTTCAATAAATCATGCATGCCTTGACGTTCTTGCTTAGATTCTTGATCCATCTCTTCAAACTGCGCTGGTGGAATCCCCAAGCTGTACATGACGATGGAACGATTACATAAAAATTTGACTAAGCGCGTTTCAAATACCGGCGCGATATGTTGATCGAAGAGGGTTTGTTGTTCTTTAAGAGTGTGTGCCAGCATGACTTTAGAAATATCATATCCCTGACGTTTACTGACCCAGTGAATCAAGCCAATAAACTGCCCAAGTAAACCATGTCGATAGAAGCCATCCGTAAACTGAGTAATGCGTTTTTTGCCGAAGATAGAGGTTTTAGCTTCCCAATAGGCCAAGGTTTTTGCATCTAAATTCGGCTTAATATCTGCATTGTAGCGATCCAGGTTTTTCTTTAAATCGGCCTTACCAAAGAAATCAAAAAAGGCGGCTTGATCAGGCAAATGTTTAATCGCCGTCAGTTTAAGTTTAATCAACGCAATATGCGCTTCATTTAAATCGACCACTGTGACGGATTCTGGACGTTCTGTTAGGTAGTTAAGGGCATTGCACCCTCCTGAAGAGATGGTAAATATGCGAGATTGGCTATTTAACTTAAACGCCTGAATGTCTACTTCTGGATCTTCCCAGATTTGCGGATAGACTAATCGATCGAACCACGCGGTAAACAGCCTGTCCAATAGGCCTTTGCGACTAAAGATAGAGGTGTTATTGACGGCCGAATCTAAAAGCGTTTTAGTCTTCGTCTCTTGATTAGGGGATTGTTCCATCGCGGGGGTGCTGGTAGACATGTCATTTCCTTTTATCATTCAAAAAGATGGCTTAACTGAGTTCATCATAAAAGGTCTAATTGAATAAAATATGAAGCTTGTATAACAGCTTTGTGACGGTTTGGTTTTGCGGTTTCTGAGGGTGTAAGAGATTCACCACGAAGACACTAAGTCATGAAGAAAAGCGTTTAGAAGTTTTAGCCAGGCCTGGTGGTTTAGGTGCTTTATTGGTGTGTGGTCTTAGAAAGGATTTACCACGAAGGCACGGAGGCACGAAGAAAAGAGTTAATAGGGTTTGACCCTGCGCCCACATGGTTTGCTAAAGCCGCAGGACATGCCCTGAGCCCACATATTTTGTAAAGCCGCAGGAGATACCAGATACCGTGTTTGATTCTTTAAGTCAAACACACATCTTATATTCTGGATCAAAAGGTTTGCCACTGTTTAAAACAGCAAACACAATGTGAATTAATTTACGCATGACAGCCACTTTAATCTTTCCGCTTGCTACGCCTTTAGCCCTTAATCCGTCTGCAAATCTCTTTAATGGCACGTTGTAAGCCATTGCATTAATGGCTGGCATGTACAGGCATTTCCTTAAATTGGCATTACCMRTCGTCGTGT
>VCMH01000026.1_pt1 | contig 27452 bp, 25 predicted proteins | sample 3385031 | NCBI WGS metagenome assembly VCMH01 (sample SAMN11833398, study PRJNA544312) | saline spring metagenome | isolation source: microbial filaments from arctic saline spring | place: Canada: Axel Heiberg Island, Nunavut | collected 2010-05 | reverse complement strand
ACACGACGACTAACGTGAGCCTCGGTCAAAACCGATATGTAGGTGAAGCTCTTTGCGAGTGCTTCCATCATCAGAAAACGAAATGTCATTCACTTGCCAAGGCGATTGCAGGCCAAGAGMCAYGACKAMTATAAAGTAGTACTATTCATGGTGCTATTATCGCATTACCCACTACAAATCACATAGAGCCTTTTGGAATAACCATTGAAGATTATTCTAGTTTAAAAGTGACCAGGCCTGGTCACTTTTAAACTAAGGTTTACACAGAGTTTATTTAGCTATAAATAGCTCTAGCTCTTCAGAACCACCAATCAACTTACCTTCAATAAAGACCTGAGGAACCGTTGAAGCTTGGGCAACCGCACGTAAAGTACGTGACGTCACACCCATATTAGAGATACTAACTTCTTCATAACGAATACCATTTTCTGTCAATAATGCTTTCGCTTTAGTACAGAAAGGGCAACCTGGCTTAGTGAAAATAGTCGCAACACGAGGTGCTTTTGCTTCTGGATTAATGTAGTTCAACATAGTCTCAGCATCAGACACTTCAAACGGGTCACCGGCAACGTCTGGCTCAATGAACATCTTCTCAATCTGGCCATCTTTAACCAGCATTGAATAACGCCATGAACGCATGCCGAAACCAATATCAGTTTTGTCTACTAATAGACCCATGCCTGCAGAAAACTCACCATTTCCGTCTGGAATTAATGTCACGGCATCAGCCTCTTGGTCTGCTGCCCAAGCATTCATTACAAACGTATCATTCACTGACAAACAAACCACATCATCCACACCATTTTCAGCAAAAACGGGTGCTAGTTCATTGTAACCAGGTAAATGCGCTGAAGAACAGGTCGGTGTGAATGCGCCTGGTAGAGAGAATACAACGACTGTCTTACCTTTAAAAAGGTCATCACTGGTTACATTAACCCACTCATCGTTCTGACGAGTAGCGAATGTGACGTTTGGAACAGCTTGTCCTTCGTGATTTTCTAAATTATTACCTGAAGCCATAATGAATCTCCTAATTGACTATCTAAAATTTATTTATCATATCTAATTTTTCAACTAGTTTACAACGGAATAACTCATTAGTAAAATTGTTTGTTTTAAACTTAACGATAGCTTTTAACTATCGGAATTTAAAGCTTTTAAACATAATTACTGTAGCGTTGACCCTTGCAAGCTACGCATAAAAGGTTCTAGCTGATCTTTTTCTTGAGCATACTTCATTAAGAGCCCCAAGATCGCTTGATTTTCATGCTGCGAGGCAATCCGCGCCGTCAACTGATACTCTTTACCAGTGACCGCCCCCTTAAAACCGCCTAACTCTAGCAAAGCCGCCACTACTCCGGCATTCTCTAATAGACAAGCCGCCTGTAACGCTTTAACCGGTTCACCCGCCGCATCTTTCGCGACCTCTTGCTGAGCGGAGACAAAAAAGTCTTGTACCAAAACCATTGTCATCCAATAGTTCATCTCTGGATCGGCTTCGCTCTCTATGGCGTGTAGCAACATTTCACTTGGGTCGGTTTGATGCTTTTCTACCAGGGTTTTGACAACCTTAGAAAAGGAGTCACGATTTTCTGGTTTTAAATTTAATAGATTCATTGACGGTCTCTTTATACTCGGTACACAGCGTTAATGATTGTAACGGCTGATCTATTTCTCATGCCCATACATTCATCGAGTCTGTTTTATCTCACGTATTATACGGATAGACCGCAAGCGACACCAGATGCCCAGGCCCACTGAAAGTTAAAACCGCCTAAATGACCGGTAACATCCAACACTTCACCAATAAAATAGAGGCCTGGTTGGTTTTTAGCCTCAAAGGTTTTAGAGGAAACTTCATCGGTATCCACACCCCCCAAAGTCACCTCGGCTTTGCCATAGCCTCCAGTACCGGCTGGATAGAGTTGCCAATGCGTCAGCTGTTGTGCATAATTTTGCAAAGCCTCATCCGTTACATTAGACAAAACAGTTTCGATTGGAAAAGCCTCTAGCCAGATTTGAGTAAAACGTTTGGGCCAAAACTGATTCAGCCATTTTGGCAATGACTTGCCGTTTAGTTTTAAGGACTTTAGTGCCTCAAAAACCGTTTCAATGGAAAACTCCGGCAGTAGATTAATTTCGAGAACTTGACCCATTTTCCAGTAATTAGAAACCTGCAAAATACCGGGGCCACTCAACCCCTTGTGAGTAAAGAGCATGGCTTCTTTAAAAGAGTGGCCATTCGCGGTTGCGATTATATCCATTGACAAGCCGCTGAGTTCTGAAAAACGGGCTTGCCATTTGCCATCAAAACTCAAAGGCACCAGGCCTGGTGAAGTTTTAATTACCTGCAGCCCAAACTGCTGAGCAATGTCGTAACCAATGCCCGTTGCTTTTAACTTCGGAAAAGAGAGAGCACCCGTGGCAACTACTAACTTTGAGGTACTAAAGAGACCCTGCGAGGTTTTTACTTGATATTGATCCTGCTTAAACTTGACCGACTCTACTTCGCTACCGAGCTCAATGTTAACGCCAGCCCAATCGCATTCAGTTCTTAAAATCTGTATCAAATCTGCCGCCCGTTCAGCACAGAATAATTTGCCTAACTCACGGGTTTCATAGGCCAAACCATGACGTTCAACCAATTCTATAAAAGCCGAGGAGGGATAGCGCGACAAGGCACTTTTAACAAAATGCGCATTCTGGCAGATAAAGTTATGCGGAGAAACATCTAGGTTGGTAAAGTTGCACTTTCCGCCCCCAGAAATGCGAATTTTAGCGGCCGCTTTTGGGGCGTGATCTATGACTAAAACCGACTTTCCTTGATACGCCGCCGTCGCTGAGCACATTAACCCCGAGGCACCCGCGCCGAGCACAATAACATCCCAATGAGACATGGTTACAACCTAGTATTTTTAAAAGTGAATGCATTATGCTTGAAACAAGAAAGCGGGTAGGTTAACCGTTGTCGGTCATTTCATCAAAAATTTAAAGCCTTTTCGGCCGTTGACCTTAACATCATATAAAGCCTTATCAGCATATCTTACCAGCGTTTTGCGGTCCGCCGCATCCAGAGGATAGATAGAGGCCCCCACACTTAGTGAAACATCAACGGAGCCAGCATGGGTTTTAATAGGCTCATCAAACGCCAGCATGATTTTATGCAAGACGATGGCCAACCCCTTCTTGTCTGTAACCCCCTCGATGATCAGAGTGAACTCATCCCCTCCCAAGCGAGCAATGGTATCAGAGGCTCGTAGGCAAGTTTGTAAACGATCTGTTACGGCGATTAACACCTCATCACCTGCCTGATGGCCCAAATTATCATTAATATCTTTAAATTTATCAATATCAATAAACACGACGGCCATCACGGCTGATAAGCGTTGATTACGTTTAATAGATTCATCTAAGCGATCATAAAAAAGCCGGCGATTCGGCAAATCTGTCAAGCTATCGTGAGTCGCTTCGTGGCTCATTTTATCGGCTTGTTCACGTAGTTTCTCTTGTAACTGAATAAGTGAAGTGATGTCATGTGCCGACTCAACAACTGAAGTAACCTCTCCCTGTTCATCAAACATGGGCTTTGCCACTAAATTCACATAGCAATCTATCCCATCATGACTCAGATTATGAATGACCGTCACTTCCTGTTTAGTTTTTAAGACCTCTCTTAACGGACAGGGATGGTCTATACCCTCGCAAGCTCTTGAACGATAGTGCGACACTTCGTAACATTTTGGATCCTCTGAATCCGCAATCCATTCACTCTTCATTCGATCGCGGGCCGCTTTATTCATCCACTCCAAAGAGTAATCTGGACGAATGACCATTACCTCATTAGATAAGCCATCCAACACACTTTGAACATAAGTATGCTGCTGTTCTCTTTCATGCTCAAGTGCTTTTAGATCAGAGATATCTCGCACTTCAGAAACATACTGTAACTGACCGTCTATATCTAATAACTTAACGCTGATGTCAGCAGGATAGGAAGAACCATCTGCCCGTCTTTGAATCGTTTCAAAACTCACTCGATTCATGGGAGAGTTCTTCCGACTTAAAGGCGCAATCAACTGTTTGAACTCAGCCAAGCTCATCTCTGGCTTTACATCTACAGGCGTCAGTGTTCGAGCGGTTTTCATGGTCAGACCACCGCTTTCCAAAGCGATGGGATTTAAATAGGTAAACTTGAGGCTAATACGGTCAAAAACATAAATTTCACTACTGCTTTGACTCACAATAGTGCCTAATAAAGTATTGTAATGTTCGGCTTCTTTTTGCTCCGTTATATCGATAATTGTGCCTATATAATATTCTGGCGCACCTTTATCATTCCGCTCGATAGTCGTTCGATTATCAATCCAGCGCACGGCGCCTTGTCCATCCAAAATCCGATAAACTTGACGAAAACCAGCCAAACCTCTTTGTGTATAGCTGACAACCTCATCCAGAACCCGCTCAACATCATTAGGATGTATTATGTCGGCATACTGCACTCGTCCACTGGCAAAATCACTGTAGTTATAGCCAAACCTCTCGATATTTTTCGAGACAAACTCGACTGGCCAGCCTTCTTTAGCCTGCCAGTAAAAAATAATCGATTGGCTATTATTAAATATTTTTTCAATACGTTCGTTCATAAGACCTTTTATCAAAATTAAGGAGCTTCAATAGAGACTCGCATTTTTTAGCCCAAGTTACTAAAAACACTTTAAAACCCATAATGAGTTATTTGGGTAGCGACGAGGTTTCCTACTTTAGACCTCGTTCGCGTATGAAATTTAAACCCTCTAAACCAATCTACTTTTAAGAGACTGGCAACCATTCACTTTGTCGTTTTTTAGCTTCTGCGACCAACGTTTCATAGCCTTTTAAAACATCCGATTCTTTGCCTTCAACACCCAGCTCAATGCTCCGTTTATCCTCATCACTAATGCTCGGTAAACTAAACAGTCGCAAGCTTGGATAATCCAATTCAAATTGTTGCATAAAATCGACCCATTCTGACTCTTGACCATTGATGAGGCGAATGGCTTTTTCAACAGTCGGTGTTTGCTGGTAATCGGCATAGTAATGATCTAACACCCATTCCATCATCGGCTTAGCCATCATGGGAAAACCAGGCATAAAATGATGATTCTGAATGGAGAAGCCAGGCACTCGGTTATAGAAATTAGGAATAATGGCCGCACCTTTTGGGTATTCTGCCATGTGAATCCGCTGCGGATAAGCACCCTCACCAAACTGAGCCTCAATCTCAGACACCGCCTGAGGGTGGGGTTCAATCGGCAAACCCAGCGCTAAAGCAGCACTCTGTCTTGTGCGGTCATCAGGGGTGGCGCCAATCCCACCAAAACAAAACACTAATCCTCCCTGGGCAAAGCTTTCTCGTAAGGTCTGCGTTAAGAATTCAGGTTCATCCCCCAAAACCCTCACCCAACTCAACTGCAAACCGCGTGGATGCAATAAAGCATTGGCTTGTGCCAAATGCCTATCTTGACGCTTGCCAGAGATGACTTCATCGCCAATAATAATCAAACCAATTTTAGGCTGTTTTTGCATTATTCTTTACCCATGTGGTGCTCTTTTTATAACTCTTTAGCGTTGTACTTTAGAGCTGAAAATGCTCCATAAAACACAACCTTCTATCTATTATATTATGCGCTTTTTGCTGAATAATCAAAAATAAGCAGTATCATGACTCTATGAAAACAGACCTATTAAAGCCTTACCGACCATACTCAGCATCGCCGGATCCGATCCTTCTGCAGGTGCTGGACTGCAAGCCGACTTAAAGACCATTCATGCCTTAGGAGGGTATGCGCTCACGGTGCCTACGGCCATTACCGCACAAAACAGTTTAGGCGTGACGGCCGTTTATCCACTTGCGCCTGAAATCGTGCGCATGCAATTAGAGACGCTGCTTGCAGACTACCGAATTCAAGCCATCAAAATTGGCATGTTAGCCAACTTAGAAATTTTAAAAGTGGTGATTGAATGCGTGCAACAACATCCCGAAATACCGATTGTATTAGATCCAGTACTAATCAGTAGCAGTGGTCGCCCATTATTGGAAACAGAGGCTTTACCGCTGTTTATCACTCAACTACTGCCCTTAGCCACCGTGGTCACGCCCAATATTCCAGAAATTAATGCCCTTATTCAAACGACGACACCTTCCAAACCGTATCAGGTTTTTATTGGCGAAGCAGCTGAAGTGTCTTTTATGGCGCAAGGTCTATTTGCTTTAGGAGTGCAAAATGCGGTGATTAAAGGCGGGCATAGTTTCGAAACGGAGGCGGTTGATTACTTGGTGATGCCGAATGAAAAATCGCCGACTCACCCCGTTATCCAGAGCTACTCAAGCTGTCGATTAGTGACATCAAACACACATGGTACAGGCTGCACTTATTCATCGGCGATTGCGACAGAACTGGCGAAAGGCAAGACTTTAGTGCAAGCCGTAAAAGTAGCAAAGGATTACCTATTTAAGGCGCTTGAGAACGCACACATAGCACAGCCGAAACAAGTTGAAGTGAAATTAACGGTAAAGCAAAGCCGAAAAGGCGTGCTGAATCACTTTGTCTAAAGCGCTAAAGAGAGGCGCAATAGATATATGACCAGGCCTGGTGAAATAAACAGAAGGTTGGTTTCGCTGATTCAGCGTCTTTCGTTAAATCAACGAAATCAAAGATGGCAGATTTATTCTACCTTCTCACGTACGATTTCCTTAGCGCCCGTTAAGGTCTCATTGTCTTCACTGACCACATCAATCACATCCTGCATCTGATCGCCTGTCTCCATCAATTTATCCACGGCCGTCTGGGTATACTCTAAAGCTGAAACCGCTACTTCACGACTACCAAACCAATCGAACATAATGGCAAATGCCAATAACGTAAACAGCCAAAGAATAATGCTGATCTTGCCAAATAAATTCATTTTGAAATTTTCCTATCATTTTATAATCTTGGTTAAATTAACTAATAAATGCATATTAGTGTTGTTCTAATAAAAACGCACGTAATTTTTGACTAAGAGATTCTGCCATTTTAGCCAGCGCCTGACGCTGTGCCTGAGACTCATTGTCTGCTGTTTCGGAGAGCGTTAATTCCACAGAAACAATTTTAATATTGAATTCCGCCAATAAAGCAATTCTAGCATCAAATAACCAAGCGCCAGTGACGCTATCTTGACCCTTGCTATCCAACTGATAATCCAAAATAAAATCCGGCGGTTTGGCGGTAAATAATAGAGAGTACTGCTTCAAAGAGGTTATCAAGTCCGACTCAAATCCCCTACCCTCACGCACTAAGGCTTTCATATTGAATGTAAGTCCCCTGGCCAATCGACTAATATGCTCATCCAGAAAAACGGCTAGACGACTGTTTTTTAACGGCGGGGCTTTAACTCCATTAAGTTTTAACAGTTGGAGCAAAATATGACGCTCTTCAATATTATAGAGCGCTGGCATTAAACGTTTAAGCTGCTCAAAATCAGTGCTTTTTGAACTGATATGCAGGTATTTGGAGAGCTCTTTATCTAAAACCTGTAGCCTAGCAGTGGCTTGATTATTGATAACTTCTGGTAACCAACTTATCACCACATCTGCTTTGTCCGCCTGCAAACTAGCCTGAATATCATTCGGTTGAAAAAGAGGCAACAGTAGTAACTTTTCTCTGACAGCTATGCGTAATTGACTTTCAGGAACCGATTTCTTCGACACGCTAAGCCCTGAGTCCACAAATAATCTGTGCAGTGCTTTGCTCTGGATAAACGTTAACTTTTGCGCGCTACTACTCGAATTTTCTGAAAGAACTTTTATTTGTGCAAAGAACTCTGGCGATTCCGTCGATTGAAACGTCACATTGGCGCCCGTCTGAAACGATGTGCTCGACACCATAAACGGCCACAAAGCAATCAAGATCAAGACCGTTAGATACGATGTATAGCGCACCTTTTTATTGCGATCTTTTGGTTGTGTGAAAAATCTATGTAGCACTATTTACCCTCTGTAATGACTTACTATAATACCTTATATTAAGACGGCTTATTTAATTAAGCCCGCACGGTTACTTCAGGCTTAGTCTATGAATTCTCATGCGATTTACCGCTACGCCACAGGCGAATTTTAAAACGTGCCGGGTGGCTGGCATGATAAAGTGACAAAGGCTGAACCAACGCGCTCCCTTGGAGTTCTGCCAAAATACTTTCGGCCGCTAAAAATACTGACATTAAGCCTCTTGGGCCGTGGCCATTGGAGACATACAACCCTTTTTGATAACGCTGCTCTTTATAGAGATACACCGCATGTGTATGGGATTTTGACAGATAAGCCTCTTTTAGCCACTTTTTGTCTGGTACCGCGCCAAAAATAGGCAGATGATCTGGCGTGGTCGGCCTAAAAGCAATTCGCCCTTGCAGAGATTCAGCAGATGTATTTACCCAGTTAGGCAAAGCTTTGCTGACGTTTTCTAAATTGGTTAAATGACCTTCAATGGAAAGCTCCTCCGATAAACTGGGCGCTTCAAAAGTCGCCCCTGTGACAGCTCTGCCGTGACCGCAGGGCGATGAATAGCCTGAATGTGTTATAGGATATTTCAACGGATAAGCTTGCTGGTCGGCTTCAAGATGTGAAACTTGGCCTTTTACTGGCCGAATCGGCAAACCTAACTGTGCATTTAACGCCCTGTTTAAACTGCCGGTCGCGACCACGACAATATCGGATGTTAAAGTTTGTACGGCCGATTCTACTTGCGCTTTTGATTGCGTGACAACTGACCAGGCCTGGTGACTTTCTGAACCTGAGTTTTTTTCAATACTCTTAACGGACTCTGAGGTGCAGACTTGAATAGAGTCATGTTGTAAACAGCGTTTAACGACCGAAGGAGGATTCAGCCAACCGCCCTGTGGGAAAAACAACCCTGGTGCGTCAACTTGTCCGCCAATTTTCTCACTGGCTTCAGAGCTGGTTAACCAAACCGCTAAGGCTTCTGGCAGCCCCACTCTAACCAGTGAGTCTTGAACGCGCTTTAAACTGGTTTCAGTGACCAATAACTGCACCATGCCATGCAAGTCCCCGTCAATCTCTTTGGATTCCAACCACGGTAACAATATACGTAAAGTGGCTTCAAAGCCTTGCAAATACCATTGACTACGCAGATTCCAATCCGCCGTAATTAAAGGATGCACCGTGCCAGCTAGGTTTCCCGAGGCTGCACTGGCCACGCTCTCTTGCTCTTCCAAAACCGTGACTTTCCAGCCCGCTTGTGCCAATTGATAAGCCACGCTCGCCCCCGCCAACCCAGCACCGACAACAATCGCCGTGCCGGTTTTTATGGGCTCTGGTCGACTGAACCAGGGTGCTTTTAAACTATAAGGACGTTGTTGCACTAAATGGCCAAAACACATTTCGCGTTTTTTACCATAACCACTGGTTTTATCAACAGCAAAGCCGGCCGCTTGCAGTCCTCGGCGAACCTCGCCTGCCGAGGTAAACGTTGAGAAGGTCGTCTCTTTATGACTTAAACGCGACATCTCTTTATAGAGACCAGGTCGCCACATATCGGGATTTTTACTGGGGGTAAAGCCATCGAGCAACCAAACATCGACTTGAGAACCCGCTGACGCACCACACTCCGGCAAGCCTTTCAGCACATCACCAAACCATAGGGTTAAACGCACGCGATCTTTAAATAACCAGAGATCATGCCAGCCCGGCATTAACAGTGGATATTGTTTTTGTAACACTTCGGCGAGTTCTAAAAGCGGCGGATAGGCATGGTGCGCTTTTTGTAAATCCGCCAACGGCATCGGAAACTTTTCAAAAGAGATAAAATGTAACTGACAATCAGCGGGACTGTTTGCCAACCAAAGGGATGATACGGCCAAAAAATTAAGGCCGGAACCAAAGCCCGTTTCGGCAATTCGAAAGGTCTGCTTTGAAAGACATTCCGAAAAGCGTTCTGCCAAGCGATTCGGTTGAATAAAGGTGTGCTCTATCTCTTGCAAACCACCATCGGTATTAAAATAGAAATCATCAAACTGCTCCGAAAAAGGAACGATTTCATCAATCCAAGTAACTTGTGCTAAAGTGAGTTTCTCAAGTGTCATTGTTTGCCGTCATTTACGATTATTTGCCCTAATTTCGTCTGAGTCTTTTAAATCTCTTTAGACGCCGAATAACACTTATTATAGTGTGTTTATTCCATAAAATGAGACCTTTACACGAGATGATAAACGGATAAAGGGAATTCCATAAATAAGAACTTTTCCTCAGGCATCAAACGACATTCGATTCAAAAATCTAAGCCTTTTTAGTGCCGCGGTTCGTTTCACTGTTCGGGTTTAACTATTTTTTATCACTCTAAACCGCTCTCCGGTCGAATCTCTGAGAATATCAGCGCCTTACGTAATCAAGAAACCATTGCAGAGTACATTAAAACCTTGGAAGATGTTAAAGTCTTAACTGAAATCGGCATTACTTATGGTCAAGGTTATTACCTTGGCAAACCTAAACCCCTGACAGAGTGGCTAAATTTTTCGTGAATCATCAAATCTTAAAAAATTTACGCCAACAGTTAAGCCAGCAACGGCATCGAGCGCTCGTCATTCTCAGTGGATCGTCAGAATGGCAAGCTTTACAGCTGGAGAGACTCTGGACAAAAGATGAAACCGTCTGGTGGATTGGTCCTGAAAACTGCGCCATCAATCCACAAGCCCTGCATTACGCGTTCGAATCGATTAACACTCAACAATTGCCCCACAAACTTGGCCAAGAGGTCGATGGCGTGATCTTAGATGCCTCCAAAGGCTTGAGCGCTAATACTCTCGGCATTGCGGCAGGCATGATTAAAGCCGGCGGCCTATTTATTTTATGCACGCCTGACCTCGAAAGCTGGCAAAACCTGCCCAATACTGAGAACGCACGGTTTTTAAACAGCCCATTCACCATTGAGCAAGCCTACCCTTATTTTATTCAGCACCTTATCAAACAGTGGCAAAATCTGGATAACCAAGTTGTCTGGTTAAGTGAAAACCAACCCATTGTTGATCTCCCCTTTGACCTGCCTTCTGACGACTCTTCAAATCCACCCACTTTAGTACCAGCGGTTAGCCAAAACTTACCCACCAGCGATCAGCAACAAGCGATACAAGCGATTCATACCGTGGCCTTCGGACATCGCAAACGCCCGCTGGTCTTGAGCGCTGATCGAGGTCGAGGTAAAAGCAGTGTTTTAGGCTTAGCGGCGGTGCAATGTTTACTGGAGGGGAAAACTGATATCGTCCTCACCGCCAGCCGGTTAGATCAAGCCCAAATGGCGTTCGAACACGCCTCTCGAGCCATTATGAAAGCGGCTGAAACTCAAGAGATCAGCATTGAAAGTAACCAACCAGGCCTGCTCAGTTTCCATTTTCAAAATCAACTTAAAACCTTTAAGTTCATTGCGCCCGATCAACTCGTGATAGAGCCCACTCTGGCCGATGTTTTAATGGTCGATGAAGCCGCGCACCTGCCAACGCCTTTATTGACTCAATTACTGCATCGCCATCACCGCATGGTCTTCGCTACGACATTACATGGTTATGAAGGGTCTGGCAGAGGCTTTGAGTTACGTTTTAAAAAGACGCTCAATAAGCGCACGCCAGACTGGAAAAACCTCCCCTTAAAGCAACCTATTCGCTGGGCGGACAATGATCCACTTGAAACCGCAATTAACCAGGCGCTCCTCCTCACACCCAAGCAGATACAACTCGCTCCAGAGGAGATGTTAGCGAGCCTTCCAGCAAATGATTTGCAACTGCAGGAAGAGTCGATTCACACCCTCGTCGAAAACCCCGAGCAATTACATGCGGTTTTTGAGTTGTTAGTACAAGCCCACTATCAAACCAGTCCCAATGACCTGCAACAACTGTTAAGTGCCCCTAATTTAAGAGTCCTCAGCGCGAAACAAGACCAACTTCTGGTGGGAGTCGTGCTCTGTGTTGAGGAGGGAAAAATAATGCCGACGAGTACCCGCGTTCATGGTCATTTAGTGCCACAGTTACTGTTAAAAAACTACGCCAGTGACGATTTCACGATGCTCACTACTTGGCGTGTCATGCGCATTGCCGTACACCCAAACTACCAACAAAAAGGGATTGGTAAAAAGCTCCTCAAAATTCTGCAAAGCACGGCCAAAAAGGCGCGAATTGATTACCTTAGCAGTAGTTTTGGAGCGAGCAATGAACTGTTGCCTTTTTGGTTTGATCGAGGTTATACGCCACTCCATATTGGGGTAAAACGCGACAAATCCAGTGGCAGTCATAATGTGGTGGTCACGTTGCCATTAACGGCCATGGCGCAACAAGCATTAGCCTGTATTCAACGGGCTTTTCAGGCACAATTTCCGCATACCTTAATCGAATCTTTGCACTACGAGCCAGCCAATCGAGTGCTTGCCATTTTAAAAACCTTTCGTTTTAAATCTCAAAAACCACACTTGGAAGCCGCCGCTTCTCAGTATGCATGGGCACAACGTCAATATGAATCCATTAGCGGTCAGCTCTGGGAGTGGAGTATCCGTAACCCGCAAACCCTCGGCCAGGCGAGTAAAAAGCAACAAGCCGTTTGGTGCGATAAGGTACTCAAAAAACAGTCGTGGGAAGAAGTGGCCCATCACAATCACTTACCGGGCCGAAAAGGCGTCGAAACCGTCCTGCAAGAGATGCTCATAGAAATCCTGCCTAAACCGCGTAAAATTGCAACACAACGTATTATTAAGCCCACATTTGGCCGGTAGTTTAAGGTTAAATTTAGAATGACCAGGCCTGGTAACTTGGTTTTTTGGGCAGAGGCGTTTATTTTCACCTAAAGAGAGGGATAACTCTAGAGCGTAACCATCTCCAAAGAGTTAACGATGCTTTAAAGGCTTCTTGGTGTAGAAGTGCGTTTTGCCAGTTTAAGAACGTTTCGCATACTTGTCGCACATAAATATCGACCAGACCTGGTAAGTATTTACGTGTGTGGACAAGGCTAAAAAGTCTTTTAAACCTCAATCCTTAGTGACTTCGTGGTAAAGACGCTTAAGAAAATACCACCGTTTTGTTACCGTGAATCAGAACACGATCCTCTAAGTGATAACGTAGACCCCGAGCCAGTACGGTTTTCTCAACATCACGCCCTAAACGTTTTAAATCGTCAATGCTCTGAGAATGGGTGACGCGAATCACATCTTGTTCAATAATCGGCCCTTCATCTAAATCTTGAGTCACATAATGACAGGTTGCGCCAATCAACTTAACACCTCGCGCACTGGCTTGATGATAAGGCTTTGCGCCCACAAACGAAGGTAAAAAACTGTGATGGATATTAATCACTTGGCCAGCATAATCAGCACACATCTGGGGCGGTAGAATCTGCATATAACGCGCTAAGACAATCATATCCGCACCATATTGCTGAAATAACGCTTCAGTTGCGGCAAAAGCTTGTGGTTTAGTCTCTGGCGTGACAGGAATATGATGAAACGGGACTTTGTGCCACTCAACCATCGAACGCAAATCATCATGATTAGCAATAACACAGACTATCTCACCCGGCAGTTCATTCTCATGCCAACGGTGCAGCAAATCGGCCAAACAGTGCGACTCTTTAGAGGCAAACAAGGCAATCTTTTTTGGCTGTTCCGAGTCTGAAAGATACCAAGTCATATCAAAGGCATCCGCGACCGCTTGAAAGCCTTTTTCAAAGGCTTCAAAACCACTCGTAATAGAACTGGCTAAAATCTCATGGCGCATAAAAAACCAGCCTTCAATCGAATCGGTGTGGTGGTTGGCTTCCACAATTGAGCCACCATGCTCCGCAATATACGCGGCAACCTTGGCGACAATCCCAACTTGATCAGGACAAGAAATTACTAAACGATAAACATGACTCATAAGTTCAAACTCTCTTCAAAAGAAAACAATGCCCATATAATATCAAATGCATACAAACATAGGCAAAAGCTCGACTAATATTTTTCCATTCAAAACCATCAAGCAAACCATTCTTAACGCATCCTGTGTGCTCGACTAAATACCACAGCAAGCCTCATGAGCTCCGCTTTCGCGTAAAACCTCTCTCCTATACTGTTTTTTGAGTACATCATTCAAGTCAACGTCCATGCTTTTGCCTGAATTTTCAACTCAGTTGCGCTATAATTGCGCATATTACTACTCTCTTTCATCTCTTATTTGAAGCCATCGGAAACCGCATGAAAATAGTCTCTTTCAATACCAATAGCGTTCGTCTACGTTTACATCAATTGCAATCACTCACTGATAGAATTAAACCAGACATTATTGGATTACAAGAAACCAAAGTTCAAGACCATGACTTCCCAATTGAAGCGCTCGAAGAGATGGGCTATCACGCTATTTTTATCGGTCAAAAAACCCACTATGGTGTGGCACTTTTATATCGTAAAGGGATTGAGTTAGTCGACTCACAGAAAGGTTGGAAAACCGATGATGAAACGGCGCAAAAGCGCATGATCATTGGTGATTTCAAGTTTGAAAATGGTGAAACTGTGCGTGTGGTTAATGGTTATTTTCCACAGGGAGAGTGTCGTACCCATGAGATAAAATTCCCGGCTAAAGCCAAGTTTTATGAAGACCTAATGTCTTATTTGGAAACCGAGTGTAATCCTGAGCAAGCCCTTGCTGTAATTGGTGATTTTAATATCTCATCGACCGATTTAGATATTGGGATTGGTGAAGATAATCGTAAACGCTGGTTACGTGAAGGTAAGACGAGCTTTTTACCGGAAGAGCGCGAGTGGTGGGCACGTTTATTAAACTGGGGATTGAAAGATACATTCCGCAGCATTCACCCAGAAGAAGATAATATCTTTAGTTGGTTTGACTATCGATCTAAAGGTTTTGACCGTGAACCACGCCGTGGCTTGAGAATTGATACGGTGTTAGCGACCCACTCGTTAAATGCTAAAGCGGTCGACAGTAAAGTGGGTTATGAAGAGCGCGCCATGGAAAAACCTTCTGACCACGCGCCGATTTGGACAGAATTTAAACTCTGAGAACCCGTCTTGAGATAGGCCGCTCAAGCAACACCTTACAATCACCAACCTTCGGTTAGAAAGAGACCGTTTAGGTTTATAGGATTTAAAATGACAGCTGTTATTCACCCACTTAAAGTGGTTCATGTCGAAAAACTCGCGCCGCAAATTATTCAGCTTTTAATGCAAGCTGAGCACCCGATTACTTATGCTTCAGGGCAGTATATTATGCTCGGATTTGACAGCAAAGACCTTAAGCCTTTCTCGATTGCCTCAGCACCGCGTGAAGATGGCTTGATCGAATGTCACATTCGTAATCAAGATGACAGTGAGTGGATGCATGCCCTGTTTGCTGTGCAATCCGGTGATCATCTTGTTATGCAGGGGCCAAAAAACCAGATGCAATTGCAGCCTGCACATCAACCTATTATATTTGTGGCAGGCGGAACGGGATTTGCTCCAATGAAAGCTCTGTTGGACACTCTGCTTAAGCAAGGTACAGAGGTTCCTATACATTTTTATTGGGGAGCACGTTCGGTAGCGGATCTGTACCAGCACGACACTATGCTGGCCTTAATGCAAACTCATGCAAACTTGGAATACATCCCCGTCATATCGGGTGAAGCAGAAGAGTGGAATGGCTTAACAGGCTGGGTACATGAGCAAGTGTTACAACAACACCCTAACCTACAGCATACAACAGTCTATATGTGCGGGCCTTGGCCGATGATGCAAGCAGCCAAGCTAGATTTTTTAGCGGCCGGTATAGATCCGATCCATCTTATTTGCTAAATCTAATTTGATTTAGCCAAATTTAAAGAACCATAAGAGATCAGAAATGGATTATTTTAAGCAGAGTGCCCGTATATTTCTTGGCCTATTGAGTCTATCGAGTTTCTCGGCGAATGCGCTTGAACTGACCCCTTATGAAAGTTGTTTAAATAAGGTGCTTCAGCAGTCCGCAGATGATATGACGGTTGCTGAAATAAAACAGGCCTGCATCAACCGAAAAATGGCCACACTTCCCTTGGAAAAACGCCGCCTTAAGAGCAATTGACCGAAGAAAATCCATTTGTACTGACGCCACATCATCTCAATTATGCGATCCTTGGCTACTATGCCAACGGGGCTAATAAAGCCCCTTTTGAAGACAATGTCGGTCACTCTCTCAACTTTCAAGACCAGGAAGTGCAATTCCAATTGAGTTTTAAATTTCCGTTGGCGAAAGACTTGCCGGTTTTAGGCCGAAACCTTGATGTCTATGCAGCTTATACGAGTCGTTCTTTTTGGCAGTTTTTTGATGATAAAGACTCTATCCCTTTTAGAGAGACCAATCATGAACCTGAAGTCTGGGCGGAGTTTCATGCCGATATAGATTTTCTAGACTTCAACCTACACAAAGTTGCCATCGGCCTCAACCATCAATCGAATGGCCAATCAGGGACACTTTCTCGTGGCTGGAACCGTCTTTTCTGGCAAGGATTCCTACAACATAAAAATAGCTATGTGAGCTTTAAAACCTGGCTACGCTTTGAAGAGTCGGATGAATTTGATAACCAGTTTGACTATGCTAAATACCTAGGCGATTATGAGATTGAAGCCGCCTATAAATTGAAAGAGCACTCTTTTGGATTGAAGGTGCGTAATCGCTATATATTCAATGAATATGGTTCAGTACAACTTGACTATACCTACCCCCTAACAAAACGGTTAAAAGGCTATGTACAGTGGTTTAGTGGCTATGGTGAAAGCTTAATTGATCTTGATTACCACACCAATAAAATCGGCATTGGAATCGTACTGGCCGACCGAATCTAAAAGCCTTTTAATCGAGTAGCGAACTACCCTCCAGGCGAACAATTGCTTCCTTATAGGTTAAGGCGGCTTGATTATCCTTACCTTCTGCCTCATAGCATTGCGCTAGGGCATGATAAGTTTCTACCTCTGGGCGTATCTTTAGACTCTCTTGTAAGTGGCTTTGGCCACGACCCCATAACTGACTATGACACGCTAAGCGCCCTAGGGATAACAAGAGAACGGGATTGTTTTCTTGGTCTTTCAACCACGCTTCCGCTTTTTTCAAGCGTTCAAACGCAGGTCCCAGCGTAAGCCGACCATACTGATACACTAAACGGTCATTCCACTCTTTTTTAAGGGCTTTCTCTATTAACAAAGCCAAACCAACTTCCTGACCTCTACCGATTCGTTGCTCCACATATTCCACTAAAACTTGTGGAATCAGCTTTTGTTTTGAGCTCATTTGCGCCCATAAAACATCGAGTCTAGCTTCATCCAGAGCCGTGGCCAATTTGCCGGCTAATAAGCTTTGTTCAAGAGCCAACAGCTCGATTTTATCCATCGCGCGCGTCTTTTTGATAACCGGCAGCAAAGCCTCCACTCTTTCCCAAAGCCCTAATTGGCGTAAAGTTAAGGTGTATTCAGCCAAGACGGTCGTGTGCTTAGGATGTTGTTCATGTAAGGTTTCTAGAATGCTCAAGGCCTCTTCAGGCTGCTTTTCCGAGAGCAAACGAGCCTCGACTAAACCGATCGTGACATAATCCGCAGTATAGTCTTCACGCGCCTGCTGTAGGTACTGATCGCGACGGCCATAGGCCTTTTGATTATGCGCCATCTTCGCAGCACTTAGGTAATGAACCAAACCGGCCTCACTCTGTTTAGCACTTTTAATCAACTGCTTTTCAGCGGTTTGCCAGTCTCCATACTCCAAGGCAATCATACCTTTGGCCATAGAATCCTCGGCTTTACTGTATTGGCGTAAGCGTCGACTGCGACGCCAAAAAGCAGGTAGGTGCCAAAGGTTTAAAAATAGACGTATCAAGAAATAACCCGAGATAAAAGTCACCGCCACGGCGATCACTAAAAAACTCAGACTCGTTTCAATAACCCAGTCGTTCCAAACCATGGAGACCTGACCATTGTCATACAGCAGCAAGGTTGCTAAACCGGTGCCTACCAAAAAAACAATCGCCCAAATTAAGATTAATCGCATGTGTCTCTTTATCCCTTTACTGAAACATTGTTAGTACTGAGCTCTTCTTAAAAACCGAATACTGAGAGCTAAGGTTAAAGTCTGCTTTTCGCTTTATTATCACTCAACTACAATTCAGTTTGAACGGCCATAATGGCCAATGGCTGACGTAATTCAAACGTCACTGTTTTGAAAGGTTCCAATAGATCTGAAAACTCTAGCGATTGGCTTCCAAAATGAGACTCAATAAATTTCTGTAAGTCAGCCGTTGCAATAGACAGTGCATTGGTCGACTCTGTCTCTAATGCCCAATCAATACGATCAACCAATAACAAAGCTCTTTGCACTAATACATCGTGCATAATCATCGATTCGACTTGAGTTTGTTCCCCTGATGTTTCACGCTTTTTCAGTGAAACCAGCTCTCCGAAACGAGCCATCAATTGATCCAATGCGGATTGAGAACTAATCTCTTCGCCGAGATGGATTTTTTCATTGCTGGCGGTTGCAGGAACCTCTGAAGTAGATTCGTTATTTGCTTTTGAAGTCTTATTACCATTGTCCAATAATTGACTCACAGCCACTTTTAAAGCCTGGGTATTTACCAGCGTATCTGTAGGCGCGCTCTTTTGAAGGAGCTCTAATCGTGTCAAGTCCTGACCAATTAAACGCGCTAATTTGGTCACCTCAGGAAAGTCACTTAATTCAACCGCTTGCTCTAAAGCCAATAGCTGTTGAGCCGTTTGCTCAACACGACCTTGCATAAGCCATTGCGTATTTATTTCAACAATCCACTGCTGAATTTGAAAAGCACTTAAAGCCTGCTGAGTCGTTAAGGCCTTTTGACGCGAATTAAAATCAAATAAATCGCTGAGTTTAGAACCTAAATCATCTATCTGAGTTTGTAATTTTTCCGCTAACGGCTTTATAGAAGCTTCGGATATGATTGAAGATTTTGGTACATCAATGGCCGATTCAAGTAACTGCTCAGCACCTTCTTGAGCTTTATCAAGTTGAAGGCTAGCGGTCTCTTTTAATGGCGCTAAAGACGCTTGTAGCGTGATCAACTGTTGTTGCATTGATTGCTTAAGCTCATCCAAATCAGATTGAGTGACCAACGGCTTATTTTCTGAACTAGTAAGTGCTTGTTTTATAGCTGTTTCTATGGCTTGCTGAGAATCGAGTTCTTTGGCTTCTTGAACGGTTAGTCTGGATTCCAAATCCTGGTTATCTTGATAGAGCTGAGAAACATCGGACTGCAAGGTATTAATATGCTGTATCTGCCACGCAGTATTCGGACGTGTCACAAGCAGAACCAGAATCACCACAATAAAGAGTAACAGCCACAGCACGTAGCCACGATAGAGTGTTAACCAAGAAGGCTTTTTTATGGATTGATCTGCACCAGACTTAGCATCCGTCGCCTTAGATTTAGAATAAGCACGCCCTTTGGCGATTTTTTCCTCGATACTCTGCTCTCCGCTTTCGGTCAACACTTCGCCTTCCAACACTACGGATTCGTCGTTCGCTTGTTGGGAGTACTCATTATTAGAGGTTTTATAGTGCTTTGTCATATTGATTTAACCTATTTAAGAGTTAACCTAATTTAAGAAATTGTCCGCTTAGTACGTTACGTATCGTTCTGAAATCTTGGGGCGTTCTAATTGCAATTATAAACACTGTTTGATGGTTTGAATAATGCCTAAATCACTCTGTTCAGTCACCACTTGGATTTCGGTCGGCCAACCTTGTTGGAGCATAACCGCTTTAATTCTTTGGCTAAAAACAATCGTGTTTCCGAGAAATGACCAGGCCTGGTGAGTTTGTTTTTGCCCATCCGAACTCAATTGATAATCGGTATCAAACTTAAGTAAATTTGCCATTAAGCTTTCAAAACTCGCCACGCTGGTGATTAACAATATGGGCTGAGAAGATTTGATAAAAGAGTACCAAGCTTGGGGACAAAATTTGGCAGAGACCCTTTTATAAACATCCCAATAATCGACCAAAGCGCCTCTTTCCACCAACTGAGTCATCAATAAGCTACGACCTGCCTGGCCTTTGACAATCAGTATCGACTCACCCTGCACGACCTGCATAGCAGGGTGCTCTAACAGTGCTTCACTGTCATAAGGTCCTTTAGCCAAAGACTCTACCGGCAACAGAGCCTCCAGAGCGGCTTGCTGTGTCGCTTTACCAATGGCAAAAAATCGAGTCTGAGGGAGGTTTGTTAAAGAGCCTGATTTTAAATGGCTTTTTAAAACCCCTTTTACGGCATTCACGCTGGTCAATATGATCTTGTCATACTGATCTAGCTCTTTGGCTAAGGAGGCCCTTAATGCTTTTTGAGAACCCCACTGAATTTCTAAAGTAGGGCAATTCAAGGCTTGACCACCCGCTTGCTTAACCAACTCAGTTAAACCTTCTGCCTGATGTTCTGGCCGAGTATTTAGCAATGTAAAACGTGGCAAGTTTGTCATCAACTTAAAGCTCTCAGAAGAGACGACCTATTACCCTTTATGCAAATCAGCCGCATAAACTTCATCCAAAATGGCTTTCGCACCTTGGTCCAATAACTTCTCTCCTAAAGCAATTCCTAATGCATTTGCATCCTTTTTATCGCCTTCAATACTTGCCGTTAAAACAACAGAACCATCTAATTCAGCCACCAAACCACGCATTGAGATTTTATCTCCATCAAGTTCGGCAAAGACACCGATAGGCACTTGGCAACCGCCTTCTAAACGGTGATTCATTGCACGCTCGGCAATGGTGCGAATCTCTGAATCACGATGATTTAAGACTTTAATTATGTCTAAAGTTTCTTTATCGTTTGCAAAGTACTCAATCCCTAAAGTCCCCTGAGTCACCGCTGGCAAACAAAGCTCTGTTGAAATTTCGTGACGAATTCGTTCATCTAATTCTAAACGCTGTAAACCGGAGGTTGCTAAAACGATGGCGTCATATACGCCGGCATCCAATTTACCTAAACGAGTACCAACATTACCGCGTAAATCACGAACGTCTAAATCAGGACGAGCCGCCAGCAATTGTGCTTTGCGACGTAAGCTCGAAGTCCCTAGAATTGCGCCTTGTGGCAAAGAATCAAAGGTAGCATGATTATTTGAAACAAAGGCATCAGTGGGTGCTTGACGCTCTAAAATTGCGCCCAAAGCGAAACCTTCTGGCAGTTCCATTGGCACATCTTTCATAGAGTGGACGGCAATATCAGCCTCTCCAGCCATCATGCGATCTTCTAACTCTTTGGTAAATAAACCTTTACCGCCGATTTTCGCTAAAGGGACATCCAAAATTTTATCACCTTTGGTCATCATTGGCATCAACACAATCTCGAGCTCTGGGAAAAATTTTTCTAGCTCGGCTTTAACAAACTCGGCTTGCCACATCGCTAAAGGGCTTTTACGTGTTGCGATTCTCAAGGTCTTTTTCATTTCGATCTCCCATTTATTAACCTGACAAAGGTCAGTCGGTTATTCTGTTTTTCATTATCAGCCCATTTTACTGAAAATACCGTTAGAGTTTTAGTTAAAATAACCACTTGTCTATTTATATACCGCTATCTTTAATAAACAAAGCGACTCTTACCTTCTAATCTAAGGCTTGCCGTATAAAACAAAAGGGGATTGCTTGCAGTGAAAACCATAATGTTAAGTGTAACAATCAGCTTACTTTTATCGATGGGGTGTAATATCTCAGCCCAAGCAGCAGAACAGGCCCAGTTTAAAGAGCTGCAAAATTTGCAAGACCTGGCGATGCAGTCTAAACAACAGCAACTGCCTATTCTGATTATGTTTGGTGCTGAATGGTGTGAGTTTTGCCAACTGCTTAATGAAAGAATCTTTACACCGATGGCGCTGAATGGATTGTACGAAGGTAAAGTCGTGTTAATGCGCCATGCTGGAGTGGATGAAGCTCAGTCGATTCCTGACTGGAATGGTCAGTTGATTAACAAGTCTAACTGGGCGTATGAACTCGATGCAGATTTGACGCCAACTGTTCTATTTTTTGATGGCGAAGGTAAGGAAGTTGCCCCCCGAATTATCGGAATTTCTGAAATTACGCTCTATGCGGGCATTATCCATCAAAATTTAAATATCGCATACCGGAACATGGGGCTCGACAGACAAATTCCAATTACACCTGAACTTCTTTATATTCAGTCGAAACAGGCACAAAAAAATTAACAAGCATTTCAACTTTATTAAGATTAATCAGATTAAGCAAAAGGTTTAGAACCGTATGAGCAATGAACACAATCAACAGAAACTTTCTAGCGCCCGTTTTAGCGAATCAACTGATGCGTTTGTAGAAGCCTTTACGGCGTCAATTCAATTTGACCAAAGAATGTACAAACAAGATATTCAAGGTTCGATTGCCCACGCTAAAATGATAAGCAAAGTCGGCATTCTCAGTGAAACAGAGCTAAGGGATGTCTTAACTGGCCTACAACAGGTTCAGGATGAGATTGAAGCCGGAGAGTTTAACTGGTCAATTCAGCAAGAAGATATTCATATGAATATCGAAGCCCGTTTAACCAGCTTGATTGGCATTACCGGTAAAAAATTGCATACCGGTCGCTCTCGTAATGACCAGGTCGCAACGGATATTCGCCTGTTTATTCGTGATGAAATTGATGCAATTTTGCCTGAGATGAAACGTCTGCAACAAGGTCTTGTGCTATTAGCTGAACGTGAAGCTGACAGCATTATGCCTGGCTTTACTCATTTGCAAACGGCACAACCGGTCACATTTGGCCATCACATGTTGGCCTGGTTTGAAATGATTAAACGTGATGTAGAACGTTTGCAAGATTGTCGTAAACGCGTCAATACATCGCCATTAGGTTCTGCCGCCTTAGCGGGTACGACCTACCCGATTGACCGTGTTTATACGGCTGAGTTACTAGGATTTGAACGCATTACCGAAAACTCTTTAGACGGTGTTTCAGATCGTGATTTCGCGATTGAATTCACCGCGTTTGCAGCCACCTTGATGATGCATCTATCGCGTTTTTCAGAAGAGTTGGTTTTATGGTCTTCGGCACAATTCCAGTTCATAGATCTGCCAGACCGTTTTTGTACAGGTTCATCGATTATGCCGCAAAAGAAAAACCCGGATGTGCCTGAGTTAGTGCGTGGTAAAACCGGCCGTGTTTATGGCCATTTGATGAGTCTATTAACGCTGATGAAATCTCAACCATTGGCCTATAACAAAGATAACCAAGAAGACAAAGAGCCGTTATTTGACACCGTCGATACCGTTCGCGGTAGCTTACGTGCGTTTGCAGATATGGTGCCTGCACTGATTGTTAAGCGCGAAGTCACTTATGAAGCGGCCAAACGTGGTTTCTCAACCGCCACGGATCTAGCGGATTACTTAGTAGGTAAAGGTTTGGCTTTCCGTGATTCACATGAAGTCGTTGGTTTAGCGGTGGCACACGGCATCAAAAGTGGTGAAGACCTTTCTGAGATGTCCTTAGAGACGTTGCAAGGCTTCTGCGACCAGATCACTAAAGATGTCTTTGATGTCCTAACACTGGAAGGCTCAGTGGCGGCTCGTGACCACTTAGGTGGCACAGCGCCTAACCAAGTGAGAGCGGCGGTCGCACGTGCTAAAGCCTATTTAGCGGACTAATCAGGCTTATTCAGAACATCAACAAAGTGACCAGGCCTGGCATGTCCTGCGGCTTTAGCAAAACTATGTGAGCGTAGGGTCACTTTTTTTATCGGATTCTTACCAGGATTGGAATTTCCTGCGGCACGTGAACCTCTTCTTGTATCAAGCTAAGACCTTGCTGGCTTCTCTTTTGCCATAGACTTTCATTCATTAGAATTCTTGATTCACACCGGAGGCTCCTTGCGTTTAGATATTTTTCTCAGCAAACAAGCGGCGTACAGTCGAAAATCTGTTTTGCAACTCATCTCGCAACGCCAGATTCGGGTCGATGGTGTCACGATCGATGATCGTTGCCATCCGGTTACGAATTTTTCACTGATTGAAATTTCTGGGAAACAGGTGACTCATTCACAACCCGCTCGTTATTTTATGCTCAATAAACCGGCGGGGTATTTGAGTGCCACCATCGATAAACAACACCCTGTGGCACTTGAGTTATTAGAGGGTATCGAACACAGCGGTTTACACATTGCCGGACGACTCGATCGCGCCACCACGGGTTTACTGATTATCACCGATGATGGTAAATGGTCACGAAAGCTGACGGAACCTAAACAGAAAATCCCGAAAACCTATCTCGTTGAAACGGCCTATGCCCTCTCGCCAGACACACCACAACGTTTTACCGAAGGCATCTATTTTGGTTATGAAGAGATGACCACGAGTCCGGCAGAAATTGAGTTATTGGACGAAACGACCGCACGTTTAACCATCTATGAAGGACGCTATCATCAAGTCAAACGCATGTTTGCCGCCGTGGGCAATCGAGTGGTGAATTTACACAGGGAAAGTATGGGAGAAATTAGCTTAGATGTGAATCTCAAGCTAGGAGAGTTCAGAGTATTGACGACCCAAGAGATTGATTCATTGGGTTGAACCCGTCTTAAATAAGAAGTGACCAGGCCTGGTCACTTGCATTGATTACGTTTACAAATTCGCTACGAAGAACGTTAGGAAAGTTCCCCATATTTAACGACCTTATCACGACCATTTTGCTTAGCGACATACAAAGCTTGGTCTGCCATATCAATCAAGCTGACTTCATTATCAACCACCTGTTCAGGATAGGCACACAGTCCAATACTAACGCTTAAATTAATCTGCTGCTGGCCTTCCATAAAGACGGTATCCTTCACTTGATGTCGAATACGTTCACAGACATTAATGGCATTTTCTGAACTTGCACCATATAAAATCATTAGGAACTCTTCGCCACCATAGCGCACGACAATATCCCCATCGCGTAAGGAATCTCTAATAATTTTAGTGGTTAAAATAATTGCTTTATCACCTACTAAATGGCCGTAGTTATCATTTACTAATTTAAAATGGTCAATATCGACCATCGCAACCGTTAGGCTAGAATGTTCTCTGACAGCGCGCGAAAAGTCCTCTTTGAGTCGATCCATACCAAAACGGCGGTTATAAATATTCGTTAGGCTATCAATGGCGGCCAATGTCTGGAACTTTGAATGAGTCAGGGCATTATTAATCGCTAAACCAATACTTCGACTAAACAGTTGTGACAGTTGCTCAGTTCTTTTGTCTGCAATATTTGCACCTGTTGCGGCGATTAACACACCTAAATTGATCCCCTTAAACTCAATGGGTTCAATGAAGACTTCAGAAGGATTAAATTGCGCCAGCACACCATCCAAATCGATGTTCTTGGGCAGTTGAATACGTGAAGGCTTACCAGTATGGACGCATTTTATAATGACATCATGCTCAACCAATGAATCTGAATTTAAAATACCGATGGACGATACAAGTTTTAATTCGCCTTTCTCCGAGACCAAAATGGCTCCGCCATCAAAATTGGTCGATTGTATAAGCAACGCAAGCGTTTCATCAGCCAAAACATTTACATCTAAATTTTCAGACATCACTTTGGTAAACTGATTGAAAACACGCTCAACTTCATGCGCCTGAATCAGAGCATGTAACATTTGGTTATATGCCTGCGCACTGATACCGATTTCATCACTAGAAACTACTTCAATTTGACACAATCCCTCGTCACATCGAGCGGCCTGAGAATCAAACTCTTTATCTTCTAAACCTTGCGCAATTTCCTGCATCTTATGAGATAAAAGTTTCAAATGTGGACGAATAACGGTTGAGATCAAAATGAAGCTCACCAGGCCAACCATCTGCCCAGCAATTTGCGTCACGATGAAAAAATCCCAATGCATGACTTGCTGTTCAGGAAAGCCATACCACACTAAAAAGTATGGAAAGCTTAACCCTATTAGCACGCCAACGCCTTGCATCAATATAAATTGATCTACAAAAATACTTTTAGTTATTCTGGGAATACCCACGTTAGCTGTCCTTAGTTATCGATTATTTTTCTTAAGCGTTATGTTGACGTCCATCTACTCATCATTAAACTGAATAACGGACCTTACTTTCATACCCGCGTGGCTATAGCTATTCAGGGCAGCCAGATCAATTAAACAGGCCATACCAGCCACTTGATAACCTACTTTTTCACAGAGCTCTGCAGTAGCGCCCATTGACCCGCCGGTGGCAATCAAATCATCCAATAACAATACACGACTACCATCGCCCTTTTGCATCTCTAAAGTATCTGTACCGTACTCTAGCCCATACTCTATCGAGGCATGAACATTCGGTAACTTACCGGGTTTTCTGACCTTAATAAAGCCTTTATTATGCTTATAGGCCAAAGCGCCTGCAAAAATAAAACCACGCGATTCAATCCCTGCCAAACAATCAATATTCGCCCACTCAGCTTCTGAAAAGAGTGCACTCATGGCATCGATGGTTTCATTAAAATGGTTTTTTAATAGAGGAGAGATGTCACTAAACAAGATACCCGGTTTTGGAAAATCGGGAACGTTATCTAAATATTTTGCTAAAGGATGCTGCGGCATAATTCACCTGAGTTGATTTTAAATAGGAGGTAACATTGATAACAGGTGCACTCAGAGCACTTTACTCTTATCTAATAAAACATTATTCTAACAGTTAAATGTGGATTAAACGTAGGTTTACAGCCCCACATTTTTTAGCCCTAACCCTTCAAACTTTCTTGTTATTACTGGCGAATATGCAATTAATTGAAAACAACTATGAAAACGCAACATTACTAAAGCTACCACCCAATGCGCGTGATATTGCTGAACATTTGCTCGCCTTAAAGCCATTGCATGAATTATTGATGATGTGGCAGGAGAACAGTCCTGACCTAGAGCTATTGAGTGAGCACCGTGTGGCCAATCAGCACTGGGAAGCTATTCTAAAAGCGGCTATTCTCGCTAAAACTACCTATTTTTTCGAGAATACTAACTTTAGTGAAGATGAAGTTTTATATTTGATACATTCAAGTCGTAAGTGCAACAGTTTTAATTTCCCAGAACACCTCATTAGGTGTTCTGAATCCTAAACACTTTCTTGGGCGATTGTTGAGCTTATCAACAACCCAATCAATTTCTTCCTGAGTTACTTTATCGAAGTCTGTTCCTTTTGGAAAGAATCGTCTTAACAATCCATTGGTATTTTCATTGGTTCCACGCTCCCAAGAAGAGTAAGGGTGGGCAAAATAAAAATCTGTCCCAAGCTCTTTTGCCATCGTTTGGTATTGTGAAAACTCTTTGCCATTATCTGAAGTTAATGAATGAACAGGCCTGTTTAAAGCTCGTAATTGCTCAATGATGACAGCGCTAACGATGTCTGACTTTCTCGTGTAGTCGTCGTGT
>VCMH01000015.1_pt1 | contig 27543 bp, 26 predicted proteins | sample 3385031 | NCBI WGS metagenome assembly VCMH01 (sample SAMN11833398, study PRJNA544312) | saline spring metagenome | isolation source: microbial filaments from arctic saline spring | place: Canada: Axel Heiberg Island, Nunavut | collected 2010-05 | reverse complement strand
ACACGACGACTGTAGCTTATCAACTGGCCTTTTTCAATTCCTATAGGTGTTGCACTTACTAGTTGAATCTATGGGTCTTAATTTTATCTGCAAGCAGAGGAATTAGATCTCACCCCATTTTTTACGTTTGTTAGGTTTTCTGAAAAAACGACCTAGAATAAGTCCAAGTAATAGAACACCACCACCTGTTAAGAACCACTGACGTTTAAGTGAGTCGCCAGACTGTTCAATTTGCTCTGTCATAATGGTGTTTTGACTTTCGAGCTGACTTAAACGTTGCTTCATTTCCTGATTTTGCTCATCCAGTAAAACCGAATTACTGGAGATGGTTTTTAAGTGCGTCAATTCTTGAGACAGTTCAAACTTCTCTTGTTTGATCTTTGAGAGTGCGCTATCCGTTGTTGCGAAGCGAGCTTGTAAAGTATTCAACTCCTGTTGTAACTCATTCAGTTTCTTTTCAACAGAGCTCGTTTTGGCAATTTGTTGTTCCAAGCGAACTTTGGCAATAGGTTGGTTTAGTAAGCTACTTGAAGCCATCCAACCTTTATAGGTAGTATTGTCTTTTTAATATTGAATTTGAGCCCAGCCGTCTTTATTGACTTCAAGAATACTGACGGGTGTGCCTGTTTCCAACATGCGATAGATCTTATGCTTGTAACTCGGTCCACTGCGAACAGGGACATCAACTGAATCGGTTACATAATGAGTATAGCCCGAAGCTGCAACGGCATTGCCTGAAGCGAGCAGCCCGAAGGTCGATAATGCCAGTACGCTTGCAACAATAATGCCCTTAGATAAGTTTGGAATTATTGTTTTAAAGCTGTTGCATTTTTTCATATTGAGCCTCTAGATTTTTAAGTGCCGTTTCATAATGGGCTAATTTTTCACGTTCAATCGCGACGACAGATTCAGGTGCTTTTGCAACAAATCCTTGATTGCTTAACTTGCCGCCTAAACGCTTTATTTCGCCTTGAAGTTTGCCAATTTCTTTATTCAAACGTGCTATTTCTGCATCTTTATCAATCAGTCCCGCCATAGGGATTAAAACTTTCATCTCGCCCACAAGTGCAACAGCTGATTCAGGCGCATTGTCTTCATCTAACAGTACTTCAATGGAAGCCAGTTTCGCTAGAGATAAAAGGTAAAGTTCATGGGTTTTTAACCAGGCCTGGTCATTATCATTTAAGCCGGCCAATAGCACAGGCAAAGCTTTGCTGGGTGCAATGTCCATTTCGGAGCGAATCTTACGAACACCAATAACGAATTTCTTGACCCATTCCAATTCGGCTTCGGCATCCAAATCAATTTTAGAGGCATCTGCTTCCGGATAAGGTTCAAGCATAATAGTGTCATTGTGCTTGCCGGCTAAAGGGGCCACGGATTGCCATGCTTCTTCGGTAATGAAGGGCGTAATTGGGTGTAACATTCTTAAGATAGTTTCTAAGACGTTCACTAGTGTTTTACGCGTCCCACGTTTAGCGGCATCAGAGCTGTCAGTATTTAGAATTGGTTTAGCCAGTTCTAAATACCAGTCACAATACTCATTCCAGGTGAACTCATAAAGTGCCGTTGCGGCTAAATCAAAGCGGTAAGCATCAAACTGCTTAGCCACTTCGGTGGCGACTTCCTGTAAGCGAGAGACAATCCATCTGTCAGCCAGCGAAAGTTCAATGTCAGCTGTTTTGTCCACTCCTGTGTCATAGCCTTCGGTGTTCATTAAGACATAACGCGTTGCATTCCATAATTTATTACAAAAATTACGATACCCTTCGGCGCGTTTCAAATCGAAGCGGATGTCACGACCCGTTGAGGCTAAAGAAGCGAAAGTAAAGCGAATGGCATCAGTTCCGAAAGCCGGGATACCGTCTGCAAATTGCTGACGGGTCGACTTTTCAATTTTGGCCGCTTTCTCTGGTTGCATCATACCGTAGGTGCGTTTTGTAACGAGGTCCTCAAGTTCGATACCATCAATCAAATCAATTGGGTCTAAAACATTGCCTTTCGATTTAGACATTTTCTGGCCTTCGCTATCACGCACTAAGCCATGGACATAAATCTGTTTAAACGGTACTTCACCTGTGAATTTAAGTCCCATCATAATCATTCTAGCCACCCAGAAGAAAATGATATCAAAGCCCGTCACCAAGACGGATGTTGGGTGGAATTTTGCCAACTCAGGGGTTTTCTCAGGCCAACCTAAGGTTGAGAAAGTCCAAAGTGCAGAACTGAACCAGGTATCTAAGACATCGTCATCTTGACGAAGTTTGAAGTCAGGAGCGAGTTCATTTTTTTCACGCACTTCTTGCTCATTTCGACCCACATAGATTTTGCCGTTGTCGTCGAACCAGGCAGGAATTCTGTGGCCCCACCAGATTTGACGAGAGATACACCAGTCYTGGATATTGTTCATCCACTCAAAATAGGTGTTTTCCCAGTTCTTAGGCACAAACTCAATGTCGCCATTTTTAACGGCATCAATGGCGGGTTTCGCTAATTCTTTAACGGCTACATACCACTGGTCGGTTAAAAACGGTTCGATGACTGCGTGCGAGCGGTCACCGCGAGGCACCATTAACGTATGAGGTTTGATATCGACCATTAAGCCAAGAGCTTCTAGATCGGCAATAATTAACTTACGCGCTTCATAACGATCTAAGCCCTGGTATTTTTCAGGCGCTTCTTCATTAATGCAGGCATCATCGGTGAGGATGTTGAGCATGGGTAGGTCGTGGCGTTTCCCCATCTCGTAATCGTTAAAATCATGAGCAGGGGTGATTTTGACACACCCTGTACCGAATTCTGGATCAACGTAATCATCTGCAATAATTGGGATTTCACGACCGACTAAAGGCAAAGTGATGGTTTTGCCGATTAGATGTTGGTAACGTTCATCATCAGGATGAACGGCAACCGCCTGATCGCCTAGCATCGTTTCTGGGCGTGTTGTGGCCACCACTAAGGCGCCAGAACCATCGGTCAATGGATAGCTCATATGCCACATATTGCCTTGTTCTTCTTCAGAGATGACCTCTAAATCAGAAACCGCCGTATGGAGGACGGGATCCCAGTTAACCAAGCGCTTACCACGGTAGATGAGGTCTTCTTCGTATAGGCTAACAAAGACTTCTTTAACGGCCTCAGAGAGGCCATCGTCCATCGTGAAGCGCTCACGAGTCCAATCTGGAGAAGTTCCCATGCGGCGAAGTTGTTGCGTAATGGTACCGCCAGATTCTTCTTTCCATTCCCAGATTTTCTCAATGAATTTTTCACGTCCGAGGTCATGACGGCTCAAGCCTTTAGCGGCGAGCTGACGTTCAACGATCATTTGTGTGGCGATTCCGGCATGATCCGTTCCCGGTTGCCAAAGGGTATCATCGCCTTTCATGCGGTGATAGCGGATTAGAGTATCCATAATGGTGTCTTGAAAAGCGTGACCCATATGCAGTCTGCCGGTCACGTTTGGTGGTGGGATCATAATTGAATAAGGGTCAGAATCGTCATTTTTAGGCTTAAAATAGCCTTTATTTTCCCAGGTTTGGTACCATTTTGTTTCAATTGTATTTGGATCGAAATGCTTTTCCATAGGGCTCGTAATCTACTCGTAAATTTTAAATAATAATCCCCCAATTATAACAATGACAGCAGAAGAAGTCTTTAACTGTAATCGATAAAAGTAATGAGAATATAAAGCTAAAGGCTATTTATAGCTGTTGACTGAGCTTAGGAGGGTATCGGTAGGCTGTTAACTTAGCCGTTTAAGGTTGAAAATAGACCAAAAAACGGCAGGTATTTTCCTAGGAGGGATAGGAACTCTGTTTGATATGCGTTATTGTCAATTTAAGCTACATTCCAAGAAGTCGTAGAACAGAGGATTTAGATTGAGTTCCTTGTGACATCATAGCGATATTGCTTTCATTAAGGATGTTTAATCTGGACTGTTCAGCACTGGCGCGTGCAAAATCGGTATCACTCAGTTGACTTTGGGTTGCAAGGGTATTCAGGCTTTGGTTCTGTAGATTATCAATGGCACTGCTTAGTCCGTTTTGTTGTGCACCAAACTCACTACGCGCACTGCCAGTCTGTTCAATGGCCAATCCAATACCTTGCTGTGCCAGTGATGCACTTGCAGGATTGCTGATGTCTAAACCCGTAATGCTTAAAGCATCGGTACTCAGGTTGGGCAAGGTTAAGCTGCTGGTCGTTTCACCTAATGCAATATCAATGCTGGCTGTATCACCATTTAATAAATTATTGCCATTAAAGTTGGTTGAGTCTGAAACCTGGTTAATGCTCTGTAGGTTTTGTTGGAATTCTTGATTCAAGATGCTACGTTGCGAAGGGTTTAAAGTACCATTCATGGATTGAATCGACAGCTCATTCATGCGCTGTAAAGAGTCAGTGATTGAGCTGCTTGCACTATCCGCCGTTTGCAGTAATGATATACCATCATTTGCATTACGCGTCGCCATGTCTTGAGTGTCCACTTGTGACGTTAACGCCGTTATAATGGCTTGAGCTGCAGGATTATCGGATGAGCGGTTTATTTTTGAACCGCTGGCCAAGCTTTCATTGATAGAATTAAGGTTGCCAGAGTGGGGTAGGTTGTTAGTAGTGCTATAAGCGCTGATGTCCATGTTAAAATCCCCTGGTAATAGTTCTAATAGTTTAATTTTACGCGCCTTTAAGCGTTAAGGAAAGAAAAATGTCTTGTTGTTCAGGGGGTTACTGTAAATTTAAGTTCGAGGAAGGCCCACCTTTGGTGGATAACTCCGTCACCAATTTAAACGCGGTTTATCAGTTTTTACCCTACGGAACAATATTAGAAGAGGGTGAGTTGGTTCGTATCTGGATGGAGTCAGGGCATTCTAAAACGGTCACACTGGCCGAAAAAATCCCACTGGTCTTTACCGCAACGGGGCCTGAAGCAAAGATGGGGCAAGACGTTTTGCCATGGCAGTTAATTGCTTTAGACAGTGGTATTGCCTATGAGGATCTAATGGATTGGGAGCACCATCCACTCTATAATCCTGAAGAATCTTCTGTGCTACTAAAGTTTAATCACCCAATTGTGATTAAGCCTTCCTTAAAAATGTGGTTTCTAAAGTTATTGTATAAATTACGCACTTTGTAACTGACCCTGCGCTCACATGGTTTTGTAAGGCCGCAGGACAGCCAGGCCTGGTTGTTTTAAGTCAGCTCTGCTTGTAAGACATAAAAAATCCTCGTCAATTTGATGAGGATTTTTTTTGTTTATAGAGACCTTTGCACGAGTCAGGGACGAGAGAAAAATTAGATAAAATTTTACTGATTAAGGCGGAAAAGGTAGTTAATAGCTAGCTATTGACAAGTTTTCCAACGAAAAGCAGTGAGATTTTAGCCATTTTTATCCGTTTATGATCTCGTGCAAAGGTCTCTTATAGTAATCTTTATTCAGTTCTCTATCTCTATTGCATAACAAACCGTTCTAAATAAACATCTTCTAATAAGTTAGGGAAGAGTTGGTGCTGCTCTAAAATTCCACGTGCTACTTTTAGTAACTCCTCTCTTAAGCGATCAGGGCCCGTTGGGGTGTTGAGTTCCGAATAGGTTTGATTGCGCAATAAGCGATCGATATTGTTTTTTAGAATCGGACGCAAGTACTCCATTTCGGTTTCGACGATTTGTGGGTAGTAAGACATGTATTTCAAGTCAATCGCCAAAAACGTCGCTTTGCCTTCGCCGCGAAAATTAACCACTATTTTTTCCATCGAAAAGTATTTAGGAACTCTTTCTTCTGGCGCTTCAAATTGCTTGTATTTAGTCGAATATCCCTCGTCCTCTGGTGTATCGCTCGCCAAACTGGCGGCTGAAAAAGTAGTGACTGTCAGGCTAAAGAGAAAAATCAGTACTTTGCTTGCTGAGGCATGTGAATTGGAGCTATTCATGAAGGGGTCTTCTTTTAAAGGGTGAAATTAATCTAGCTATTGTATATAAAAATCCAGAGCGATATTAGCTTTCTATAGGTAAAAAATGCAGACAAAAAAAAGCCCCGCAGTGCGGGGCCAAGACCGAGGAGTCCTAATTGTTTTTATTTTGTGAATTCAGGATATGCTTCCATTCCACATTCAGATTGATCAACACCTTCATACTCTTCTTCTTCAGTAACACGGATTCCCATGATTACTTTGATGATAGACCATACGATCAAACTCGTGCCGAATACCCAAGCAAAGATCACTGCGATACCTGTTAGCTGAGCCACAATAGTCGCATCAGGGTTTGTGAAAGTCACTGCGATAAGACCGAAGATACCAACAACACCGTGAACCGAGATAGCCCCTACTGGATCATCAATTTTCATTTTAGAATCGATGAATAGGATTGCTAGAACAACCAATATACCACCGGCAAGACCGATAAGTGTTGCTTCTAATGCAGTAGGCGTTAGAGGTTCTGCCGTAATCGCAACTAAACCTGCTAAAGCACCGTTAAGCATCATTGTTAAATCCGCTTTACCGAATTTGAACTTAGACAGTAGTAACGCACCGATAACACCACCAGCCGCAGCCATTAACGTGTTTACAAAGATCATTGCTACCGCGTTTGCTTCTTCGACGTTAGAGATTTTAAGCTCAGAACCACCATTGAAACCGAACCAACCTAACCATAGGATGAAAGTACCTAGAGTTGCAAGCGGAAGGTTAGCGCCTGGGATTGCACGAGACTCACCATTAGGTCCGTATTTACCTTTACGTGCACCTAGTAGTAAAACACCCGCTAATGCAGCAGCGGCACCCGCCATGTGAACCACACCAGAACCTGCGAAATCAAGGAAGCCTAACTCATTTAAGAAATCACCACCCCATTTCCAGAAGCCTTGCATTGGATAGATAACTGAAGTGAAAACGATAGCGAAAGCGAAGAATGACATTAGCTTCATACGTTCAGCAACCGCACCAGAAACAACAGACATTGCAGTTGCTACGAATACGACTTGAAAGAAGAAGTCAGACATACCTGAATAGTAAGGCGCATCATCACCACCAGCAATAACAGCTGCAGTCGCGTTGTCACCACCAATAAGGAAGCTGATACCAGGGAAGAAGCTGTTAACCGCTTCAGCAGGGTACATAATGTTATAACCGACTAGCATATACATAATAGCTGCGATGGCAAAAAGACCGACGTTCTTGGCTAATATTTCAGTTGTGTTTTTTGAACGCACCAAACCTGCTTCCAGCATGGCAAAACCAGCCGCCATCCACATTACTAATGCACCAGACATTAGGAAGTAGAAGGTATCAAGTGCGTAACTTAGTTGTAGTACTTGTTCCATAATTAAGTCCTTTCCTTAAAGAGCGATATCGCCAGTTTCTTCAGTACGAATACGAACTGCTTGTTCTAATGGTATAACGAATATTTTTCCGTCCCCAATTTTTCCTGTTCGAGCCGCTGATCCAATCGTTTCAATAACGCTGTCTAGCTGTTCATCGGATACGGCTACTTCTAGTCGTAATTTAGGTAGGAATTCAATCGCGTACTCTGCACCACGATAAATTTCTGTGTGACCCTTTTGACGGCCAAAACCTTTAGACTCTGTAACGGTCATGCCGTGCACATCAACATCATGTAGCGCTTCACGAACGTCATCAAGTTTAAAAGGTTTGATAATTGCAACAACCAGTTTCATACTAACCTCTCTTCTAATTATTTGTTATATTTGCGAGTAGTTAATAGCGCCTTTAGTGCCAGTTATATTTTTATCATTATATATCATGTACTTGTAGTTTGTTTTGGTTTTATTTATTGTTTTGTGAGTGTTTTACAGTTTGTTTGAACTGCGATGGTGCTTTTATTGTGCCAAGGTGGTGCGGTTAAGTGTTTTTGAGTATGGTTAAGGAATGGTTGAGTATGTTGATTAAGCAATTTACACGGTTACCGAAGATTTTTTAGCACTTTTAATTCAGCTGTTGGTGTTAGCCGTGATTGCATTGGGTCTCATGCTAGCGCCCTATGTGATCTCTCCGCCTTATTCCTATTCACTTTTGGTTTTGATTCAAGCGCTATTGGCGACCATGGTTAGTTGTCGTTTAGGATTACCCTGTTGGTGGCGCTGGATTCAGTTTTTTATTCCTATAGGGCTGTATGTCGGTCTTTTAGTTGAGTTTAATCCATTGTGGGCTTTGGCGGTGTTTGCACTGATTTGGTTGGTTTTTCCCAATGCCTTGACGGAAAGAGTGCCACTTTACCTGACTAACTCAACGACTCGTGATGCATTGAAAAGGCTTATTAAGCCTCAGAAAAATCAAACCTTCTTAGATTTGGGTTGTGGTCTGGGAGGTAATGTTGTTTTTATGTCACAGCAGGCGAATATTAGTGAAGCTCACGGCGTAGAAACGGCACCGATTCCTTATTTGTTATCAAAAATTTATACACTGGTTCGTGGTGGTCGTACCTATGCAATGGACATGTGGAAAACAGACCTAAATTACTATGATGTCGTCTATGCCTTTTTATCGCCAGAGCCGATGCCCAAACTTTGGCAAAAGGTTAAAGAGGAGATGCGACCAGGTACTCTCTTTATATCGAATAGTTTTGCGATTACTGAGGTAGCGCCCACTGAAATTTGGGAGTTATCTGATCGTCGGCAAACCACTCTATATATCTATCGCTTGTGACATCTGGCCAATAATAACCAGGCCTGGTGAGTTTGCTTAAATAGAGTAAATTAGTTAAATAATTATATGCTTTTAATAAGTAAATTAAAGTAGCTATTAATCTATAGTCTCAAAGACGATTAAAATCGTCTCTAAATCCCAAATGAAAGTGCTACATTAGAAGAGTTAAATTAACAGGTTTTCGAGGTAGAAGGATGTCTTTAAAGATGCAGTATTCATTAGAACAAGTTCAGCAATGGAGCCCTTTCGTTGAGCAAAAGATTCAGCATTTTCCAGGCCTGAAAGAGGCAGCTAGTTGGCAGGAGTTGTGGGCTGAAGGAGAGTTGTATCAAAAAGTCTATCAAGAAGTCATTAATGCCGTTGACGAAGAAGAGTTAAAGTCACTGTTAAGGCAGGTCCGTAACTGGCAGATGGGACGTATTGGTATTCGGGACTTATCAGGTTTGGCCAGTTTGCAGGAAGTGATGTTAACTATGTCCGATTTAGCAGATGCTTTAGTGACCTCGGCTTTAGATTGGCACTATGCCCGGTTTTGTCAGCGTTACGGTACGCCTTACGGTAGAGAGTCTGGTTTGCAGCAAGAAATGTTGGTCATTGGAATGGGGAAATTAGGCGGTCAAGAGCTTAATTTCTCGTCTGATATTGATCTGATTTTTGCTTATCCAGAAGGCGGCGACACCCGCTTGGATGAAAATTCAACGGCCAAGCGAACTATCTCTAATGATCTGTTTTTTACACGTTTAGGGCAGGCCGTGAATAAGTCGTTAACAGAGATGACTGGAGATGGTTTTGTCTATCGTGTTGATATGCGTTTACGACCATTTGGTGATGCAGGGCCTTTGGCGGTCACTTTTGCCAGTTTAGAAAATTATTACGAGCTCCATGGTCGTGCCTGGGAGCGTTATGCCTTGGTTAAGGCGAGGGTGATGGCTGGCGATGCTACAGATGCCAAGTATCTATTTGATATCTTACGGCCTTTTATCTATCGCCGTTATGTTGATTTCAGTGCTATGGATTCGTTGCGTGAGTTAAAGGGAATGATTGCGGCACAAGTTAAAAAGAAAGGTATGAAGGATAATATCAAACTCGGGCCAGGCGGGATTAGAGAGATTGAGTTTATTGCCCAAGCTTTTCAGCTGGTACATGGTGGGCGCGATAAATGCCTTGCAAAGTCGTTCTCTGTTAACGACTTTGCAGGTTTAGAAATAATAATTTTAGAAAAGAGAGTCATCAAGCTTTAAGAGCCGCTTATGAGTTTTAAGGCGTGCCGAGAATCGCTTGCAAGAGTGGCGCGATCAGCAGACTCATTCGCTGCCTAGTGAACCTCATCAGCAGCTTATGCTCGCCAATTCAATGGGTTTTTCTGACTATTCTGAGTTTATGGTCGTGTTAAATCAGCATCTAGAGTTTGTCCAGGGACAATTTAATGAGGTATTTGCAGAAGATGAGGCTGATGAATCTCAAGATCACTTAGCAGAAGTTTGGTTATCTGATTTAGACGATGTTGATGATTTAAGCGAGCGGGCGTTACCCGTTGATAAAGCCACGCATTTTTTAAAGGTTTTAAAGGAATTTAAAGAGAGTCGTACGATTAAGCTTTTGAGTAGTGAAGGCGCGTTACGCTTGAATGCAACCATGCCACTCTTGATGCAAGAGGTCTTAAAGCCGGAATACAGTGAACAATCTTTAAAACGGGTGCTGTCGGTGATTGAATCGATTGCCAAACGTAGTGTCTACTTGGTGATGTTAAAAGAAAATTCCGAATCTTTAGAGCATTTAGTAAAGTTATGTGATGTCAGTGCCTGGTTAACAGAGATGTTAGTTAAATATCCCGCCTTACTGGATCAGCTGTTAGATGAACGTACTTTGTATGCCCCTTTGGAAGCGACAGCACTGCAAAAAGAAGCTCTAGCGCTATTGGACAGTACGGGTCAAGATGAAGAGGCCTTTATGAATAATATTCGTGAGTGGCGTCATGCTCAGGTCTTTAAGGTGGCTGCTGCCGATATTACTGGGCATCTTCCTGTGACCAAGGTCAGTGATTACCTAACTTGGATTGCGGAAGCCGTACTGAATGTAACCGTTGAGTTTGCTTGGCGATTGATGCAGGGACGCAGTGGCTTGCCGGGTGGAATGACAGAAGCCACTAAACGTAACCCGTTTATGGTATTGGGGTATGGCAAAGTCGGTGGGATTGAGCTCGGATATGGTTCGGATTTGGATATTGTTTTTGTCTATGAAGGGCTTAATTCTAGCGATCAGGCCGTAAGTCCCAAGGGGAAAAGTTTAGATAACGCGATTTATTTTGTCAGAATGGGACTGAAAATTATCTCATTGATGACGACCTTAATGCCTTCTGGTGTTTTGTATGAAGTGGATACGCGTCTGCGGCCAAATGGCGTTTCAGGCATGATGGTGGTGGATTTTGAAGGTTACAAAAATTATCTAGAAAATAAAGCGTGGACTTGGGAATATCAAGCATTTGTACGAGTGCGTCCAGTGGTCGGGGATGCTGAGTCAGTTGCGGCTTTTGAAAAATTTAAAACTCAATTTTTATGTAAAGAGCGTTCGATTGAGAGCTTGCGAACTGAAGTGGTGAATATGCGCTTAAGAATGCAAAATGAATTGGATAAAAGCAATGATGTGCTGTTTGATTTAAAGCAGGGCCGAGGCGGTATTGTGGATATCGAGTTTATGGTGCAGTTTTTAGTATTGGCTTATGCGCATCAACATCCAAAGCTGTCTGCTTTTAGTGATAATTTAAGAATTCTCGAAGCGATTGCCGAAGCTGAGTTATTGAGTCAGAAAGAGGTGAATGGTTTGCTTGAAGCTTATAAAGTTTATCGCTCTAAATATCATCGAGTGGCTTTGCAAAAGCAAAAACCTTTGGTAGGCAGTAGTTGTTATCAAGCACAGCGAGATGTAGTGCAGTCCATTTGGGATAAGTTGATGCTAGGCTGATATTGATCAAGTCTTAAGGTTTCAAATTGATTCTTACCAGGCCTGGCATGTCCAGCGACTTTACAAAACAATGTGAGCGTAGGGCATGTCCTGCGGCCTTAAAGTATCATGTGAGCGTAGGGGCTCTTTAATGAACTCTAATTTACAGGCATAAAAAAAGCCCGCATAATGAAGTGACTTCATAAAGCGGGCTTTTTTATGTCTTACTGTTCTGGATTATGCAGAATAGTAAAGTTCGAACTCAATTGGGTGCGTTGTTGCACGTAACTGAGTAACGTGTTCCATTTTTAGCTCAACATAAGAATCAAGCATCGCATCAGTGAATACGCCGCTAGCTGTCAAGAACTCACGATCGGCATTCATTGCATCTAAAGCTTCTTCTAATGACGCACAAACCGTATCGTAAGAGGCTTCTTCTTCTGGAGTCAGGTCATAAAGATCTTTCTCTGAAGGCGCGCCTGGATCGATCTTATTAAGGATTCCGTCAAGTCCAGCCATCATCGAAGCAGCGAATGCTAGGTATGGGTTAGCCATTGGATCTGGGAAACGTAACTCAACACGACGTGAGCGCTCAGAAGGTGCATACGGAATACGAATAGACGCAGAACGGTTAGAACCAGAATAAGCTAATAAGATAGGCGCTTCAAAACCTGGGACTAAACGCTTATAAGAGTTTGTACCAGGGTTAGTGAATGCGTTCAATGCACGAGCATGCTTCATTAGACCACCGATGTACCAAATGGCTTCCTGAGAAAGGCCTGCATAGACGTCACCGGCGAAGATGTTCTTACCATCTTTAGATAAAGACATATTGATGTGCATACCGTTACCGTTGTCACCAACGATTGGCTTCGCCATGAAAGTCGCTGTCTTACCTAAAGCGTGCACTGTGTTGTGTACTGCATATTTCAAGATCTGAACTTCATCTGCCTTAGCCGTCAAGGTGTTACCACCGATCGCTAATTCACACTGACCAGCCGTTGCTACTTCGTGGTGATGCGCTTCGATTTTCAGCCCCATTGCTTCAGACATTGCGCAGATGTCAGCACGTACTTCATGCAACTGATCCACTGGAGGAACTGGAAAGTAACCACCTTTAACACTTGGACGGTGACCAACGTTACCGTCAGCAAATACTTTTTCTGAGTTCCAAGAAGCTTCGTCAGCATCAATTTTGACGAAAGAACCAGACATATCTGAACCCCAACGTACATCATCAAAGATGAAGAATTCTGGTTCAGGGCCGAAGAAAGCTGAATCAGCAACACCGGTAGACTTCAAATAGGCTTCTGCTTTCTTAGCGATACCACGAGGATCTTTTTCATAAGATTCCATATTTGAAGGATCAACAACCATACAGCGGATAATGATCGTAGGATCATTTGTGAATGGGTCTAAAACAAAACCATCTGTTTGAGGCATTAGGATCATGTCAGAGTTATGAATGCCTTTCCAGCCCTCAATAGAAGAGCCATCAAACGTTTCACCGTCAGTAAAGAAATCTTCATCAATGGCTGATGCAGGGATAGTAACGTGTTGTTCTTTACCGTGTGTATCTGTAAAACGTAGATCAGCCCACGCTACATCATTGTCTTTAATTAAGTCGAAAATCTCTTGAGACATCTTGCTATCCTTTTAGGCTATACATTTAAAATTTAATATTAGATGATGTTAGCTTGAAACGTGCCAAATTTCCAATTATTTTTATTAAAAGTTTAACTTATTGAATTTAGAGTATTTGATGTAAAGCATGCTGTCGTCCAATGTTCGTTTTCAAGGCGATAAAGTTAAAAGTAATGGTGCGTTGCCTCTTTTTAGTGGTGCAGAGAGGAGGTGGGAGGTCTTGAAGGGGGGGGGGCTTTTTGCTTTTTTCATAGAATTGTTACCGTTTTGTGACAGCTGGTGTTTAGGTTTTATGTGATTTGCCATTTAGCTGTCATATTAGAGGATTATAATTTTCCAAGATTTAGACTAATTATAGAATTTAATAGATCTTGTCATCTCAAGAGATAGGTTAAAAAGCATATGACTTCAGCAGCAGACAGAAAAACCCAATCGACTTTGGAGGCCGCTCTAACGGGGCCGGCCTTCAAAAAGCGAATCCAGCGCAGAAATATAAAAAATAAGCTCGTTAAGTGGGGTGTTTCCATTGGCGGTATAGGGGTGATTTTTGCAGTCCTAATGATTATGTTCTTTTTATTGTATGTGGTTATTCCGCTATTTGTTCCAGCAAGCGTTGAACAGCATCAGCGTTATGATTTGCCGGGCGGTAATGCTGAAAAAACCCTCTATTATGGCGTGGATGAATATAAGTCCTCTGCTATGAGAATGACTGAGTCGGGTAAGTTAATCGGCTTTGATTTGGCGGATGGTAGTATTCAATTGACAAAAGAGTTGCCATTGCAAGGTCAGAACATCACCAGTTTTACGGTTGTGAATGAGTTGCAGAGTCTGGTTGCCTTCGGTCTTTCAGGTGGCGGTGTGCTGCTTGCTAAATATGATTACCAGATAACTTACCCCAATAATGAACGTCTAGTCTCCCCTGAGATGACGTATCCATATGGTAAAGAAATTCTTGATATCGGTGATTCGGCGATTCAGTTTTTGGCAATAAAGTCTTTAGACAGTGAGCTCAGAATGGCTTATCAGGCTAAAGGGTCTAACCGAGTTGTCATTAAATCCTTCTCCAAAACAGAGTCTATGTTTAGTGATTCAATCACGCTAGAAGAAGATTCATCTGTGGATTTTGAATCCAATATGAATCTAAAGTGGTTAATGCTGGATGCTCATGGACGTAATCTTTATGTAATTTCTAAAGATGGCACAACAGACTACTACGACTTATCTGATGTAGAAGCGCCACGCTTATTGCAACATGTTGGCCTAATGGAGAGTGGTGAACAACCAACCGTGATCCGCTTTTTATTAGGCGATTACTCATTAATGATTGGTACTGACAAGGGTAATGTTCATCAGTGGTTTCCGGTACGTGATGACGATAATATTTTTTCATTGCAACACATTCGCTCATTTGAAGTCAGTGACTCAGCGATTCAATCGATAGGTATCGAAAAAGGGCGTAAAGGTTTTGCGGTCACGGATGCGGCTGGGCAATTTAAACTTTATAACTCAACGGCTGAACGTCATATATCAACGCAGCAAGTGTCTCAAGGAGCGGCTGGCCGAGTCGTTATGACGCCTCGTTCTGATGGCGCTTTAGTTGAAACGCAAGAGGGTGAATTGGTCCAGTATAATATTGATAATGATCATCCTGATGTCTCCTTCTCAAGTTTGTGGAGTAAGGTTTGGTATGAGGGTTATTCAGAACCGACTTATACTTGGCAGTCTTCTTCGGCCAGTGCCGATTTTGAGCCAAAGTTCTCCTTAATGCCACTGACTTTCGGCACGATTAAAGCGGCTTTTTTATGCCATGCTGTTTGCCGTGCCGATTGCCATCTTGGCCGCGGTATTTACAGCCTTTTTTATGGATAAGCAGACACGTCAATGGATCAAACCTACGATTGAAATGATTGAAGCTCTACCAACGGTTATTTTAGGGTTTTTGGCTGGTCTGTGGCTCGCACCCCATATGGAACAGAATCTACCCGGGTTCTTTGCCCTTTTAATTGTGGTTCCGGTCGGCGTTATTGTGTTTGGTTATGGCTGGACGCGACTGCCTAAAGCGATTCGTAACAGAGTACCCTTAGGGAAACGTGCTCTTCTAATGATTCCCGTGGTGGTTTTTTTGGGGTGGTTCTCCATGCAGATGAGTATACCCATGGAGGACGCTTGGTTTAATGGCGATATGCGTCATTGGTTAACCTTCAGCGCTGGCATTGATTTTGATCAACGTAATGCGATGGTGATCGGGTTTGCGATGGGCTTTGCTTTGATTCCGACCATTTTCTCGGTGACTGAAGATGCCATCTATAACGTCCCTACTTATCTGGTGAATGGCTCGCTTGCTCTGGGTGCCAGTGGTTGGCAAACCCTGATTGGTGTGGTGATCCCAACCGCCAGTCCTGGGATCTTTTCAGCTGTTATGCTGGGCTTTGGCCGAGGCGTTGGTGAAACGATGATTGTCTTAATGGCGTCTGGTAACACCCCTCTGATGGAAATGAATTTATTTGAAGGGATGCGAACCTTGGCGGCCAACCTGGCTATTGAAATGCCTGAAGCCGCGGTCTCAAGTTCGCATTATCGAGTTTTATTCTTAGCCGGCCTCGTGCTGTTTATTTTTACCTTTGTGTTTAATACGTTAGCAGAAGTCGTCAGACAGCGTATGCGACGTAAATACGGTTCATTGTAGGAGAGTCATAATGAAAGAATGGTTAAACAAAGGCGAGCATTGGATCTGGCTAAGTGCTTCAACGGTCAGTATCAGTGTGGTATTGGTTTTGAGTCTGTTAGCGATGATCTCTTATAAGGGTTTGGCGCATTTTTGGCCTCATCCGGTGTATGAATTTAATATTAGTGGCCCTAATATTGAAACAACCCGGGTAATGGGTGAGTTGCATGAATCTAAAAACAAAGTGGTGGTTGAAAAATCAGGCACAAAGACACTCATTCCACAATACCTTATAAAGATGGGTAACCGTGATGTTTTCGGGATTGATTTTAAATGGGTTAGTTCTAAAAATGTTCAGGGCAAAATGGAAACCTTAGCGAAGGACGCCGTCGTTATTGAACGTTATGAGTATGGTAATGTTTACGGTCATTTTTCATCCTTTACGTTGAATGGTAAGACGACCACTGATCCAAAGCAGATTCGTACAGAATTACAAGCACAGGTGGCTAAAGGTAAAGCACTTCATGCCGCGATAAACTCGATTGAAAAGTATGATATGGGGACCGTCAATAAACAGATTGAAAACCTCCGTTTTGAAGAGAAAAAACTTCGTATCAAGGGGAACTTTACGCCAGCGGATGAGAGTCGTATAAAAGCAGAACGTGCTGAATTTCAAAAAACGTTTGTAGCTTATCAAGTTGAAGTGAAAGTTTTATATGATCAAAAAGAGACTTTAGGCGAGGTTGCTCTCACCATTAGTAACGGGCAAATATTAAGGGTGCCCGTTGCAAAGGTTGTCCAGTTCTGGCAACCTAATAATATGAGTTATGTTGAAAAGCTTGGCTTTTTCTTCAGTGCGATCGGTCATTTCATTAGCGATGACCCACGTGAAGCGAATACCGAAGGCGGTATTTTTCCAGCCATGATTGGTACTATCGTGATGGTATTATTGATGACGGTGTTTGTGACGCCAATGGGCGTTGTTGCGGCCATCTATATGCGTGAGTATGCTAAAGATGGAGTGGTATTACGTTTAGTTCGCATCTCCATTAACAACCTGGCAGGTGTGCCTTCCATCGTATTCGGTATATTTGGCCTTGGTTTCTTCGTCTATATTATAGGGGGCTCAATTGATGAACTATTCTACGGTTATGCGTTACCGAGTCCAACTTTCGGAACACCTGGGTTGCTTTGGGCTTCTTTAACGATGGCCTTATTAACCTTGCCGGTGGTGATTGTCTCGACAGAGGAAGGCTTGTCGCGTATCCCAATGGCTTTGCGTGAAGGTGGCTTAGCATTAGGAGCCACCAAAGCGGAAACGATCTGGAAGATTGTTTTACCGATGGCAACGCCTGCCATTATGACGGGATTAATTCTAGCAATTGCCCGTGCGGCAGGTGAGGTAGCACCGTTAATGTTGGTGGGGGTGGTCAAGCTTGCACCCGAATTACCGATTGATACCATGGCACCTTTTATTCATCTAGAAAATAAATTCATGCATTTAGGTTTCCATATTTATGATGTCGGTTTCCAGAGCCCTAACGTTGAAGCGGCTCAACCATTGGTTTATGCAACATCACTGCTACTAGTGATTATTATTGTGTCATTAAACTTAGGCGCGATTAGTATTCGTAACCGTCTACGCGAAAAATATAAAGCGCTAGAAGGTTAATGAAGAACCGCTTATAACGGTTTTCTGAACACAGTAATGAAATTTTTACTATTCTGTTATACCACGGGTTAACGGACTAGATTCGAACAAAAAGAGATGAGTCAAATCATGAGTGTAACAAAAATGAATATCACATTAGATGGGTCGAATAAAGCTTTATCATTGGACAATGATAAAATTGCCATAGAAGTCAAAAACTGGAATCTTTATTATGGTGATAAGCAAGCGTTGATGAATGTGAATATGCAGGTGCCAGAAAACAGAGTAACCGCTTTTATCGGTCCTTCTGGTTGCGGAAAGTCGACCTTATTGCGTTGTTTCAATCGCATGAATGATTTGATTGATATCGTGAGTGTGGAAGGTGAGATGACCCTACACGGTGATGATATGTATGACAAACAGATGGATGTCTCCGCATTGCGTCGTCGTGTGGGGATGGTTTTCCAAAAGCCAAATCCATTTCCGAAGTCAATCTATGAAAATGTTTGTTACGGTCTAAGACTATTGGGCATTAAAGATAAGGCCTTACTGGATGAGGCCGTAGAGTGGGCTTTAAAAAGTGCTGGCCTATGGGAAGAGGTTAAAGATCGTTTGGATGATAATGCGCTTGCTATGTCGGGTGGACAGCAGCAAAGGTTATGTATTGCGCGTGCTATTGCCATTAAGCCAGATGTATTGTTGTTGGATGAGCCGACCTCAGCACTGGATCCTATTTCAACCTTAGCGATTGAAGAGCTTATATTTGAACTGAAAAAAGATTTCACTATACTGATCGTCACCCACAATATGCAGCAAGCGGCACGTGTTTCTGATTACACCGCTTTTATGTATATGGGGGAGTTGATTGAATATTCCTCTACCGATAACTTATTTACGAATCCGTCCGTAAAGCGTACAGAGGACTACATTACCGGTCGTTATGGCTAATTGAATCGATTTCTTTATCAGTCAGAATCGGTCATTGTATAAATTTGAGGAGAGGATCATGGAAAGAGGACAGTTTAATGAGCATATTTCAGGACAGCTTAATCGTAATTTAGAAGCATTATTTAATCAAGTGCTCGAAATGGGCGGTTTGGTCGAGAGGCAGCTTGATTATTTATTAGAAGCGACAAACTGTGATGATAGAACGCTTGCTAAAAAAATTAAGCAACTGGATAAAATCGTCAATAGAGTAGAGATGGAAATAGACCGTCTTTGTGCGATGGTTTTGGCAAGACAGCAACCAAGAGCCTCTGATCTACGCTTGATCATTATTTCAATTCGCATGGCGGTCGATTTAGAGCGTATTGGTGATGAGGCGGTGATTGCTTCAAGACTCGCCTCAAGAATGGCTAAGCAAGGTATTGCATGCTCGAGCTTACCGGGTTTTAAAGGGGTGGTTGAGATTGCTTCATGCGGTGTGGAGAACTTGAAAAGATCCCTAAATGCATTTTCATGTTTAGATTTATCAGAAAYTATTGATATAGTAGATGATCAAGAAAGGATGGACATTGTCCTAAAAAATTCATTAGCTGACATTCAGGAGGCTTTTGGAAAGGCTGAATCCTCTCCTGAGCATTTAATGGAGATGATTTATGCGGTTAGAGCCTGTGCGCGCATTACGGATCATGTCGTGAACCTAACTGAAAGTGTTGTTTATTTAGTTGAAGGGCGAGATATCCGAAATATGGACGCCATAAAATTAAGTGAGTTTTTAGATGGTGTTAAAGAGTAGGACTTAAAATGTCTAGAAGTTTCAATAAGGAAGCTAAATGAGTCAACAGATAATCCTGATTATAGAAGATGAAGCGGCTATTCGTGATATGTTAAAGTTCACTTTAAGCGCTTCTGGCTACTTGGTGCGTGAAGCACCTGACGCAGAAACTGGCTGGAAAATCGCTCTGGAAGATAAGCCTGATCTGATTTTACTAGATTGGATGCTACCGGGTATGTCTGGAGTCGACTTTGCTCAAAAAGTACGCCAGAACAGTCAGGCACAGTCTTTACCCATTATTATGCTCACAGCACGTGGTGAAGAAGAAGATCAGGTTAAAGGCTTTGATTCGGGGGCAGATGATTATGTGGTGAAGCCTTTTTCACCTCGTGCCTTAATCGCTCGCGTGCAAGCCTTATTACGCCGCCAATTGTCGGACAAACCTCTAACGGATCGAATCGAGTCGGGCAAAATGCAGTTGGATTTAACCAGCCACCGTTTTTTTGTTGATCAAAAAGAAGTCACTCTAGGGCCTTCTGAATTTAGATTGATTCACTTTTTCATGACTCATCCAAATCGCGTCTTCTCGCGTAGCCAGTTATTGGGCGAAGTTTGGGGCACCAATGTGGTGGTTGAAGACCGAACGGTCGATGTGCACATTAGGCGTCTGCGTAAGCTGTTGGAACCCCTAGAGGTCGCAGATTATATTCAAACCATTCGTGGCTCAGGCTATCGTTTCTCAGTGATAGGCGCTTAAGCGATGCTCTCCAGTGGCGTTAAACGAGAACTCACCTGGATTATCACCAGTGCCTGGATTATGCTGTTTATCGCCTGGCTGACCAATGCTTGGATTATCTGCTTTGTCTTATATCTTTTTTCCTATATGGGACGGCAGTTATGGAGTATGCGGAAGTTTGAAAGATGGATGAAAGGGGGAGTCAGGCGACTTTTCCGCCAGCTTCTGGTTTGTGGAGTGAGTTAAGTTATCTGGTCTCAAAAAAACAGCGTGCGCTTGAAAAGCACGCTGATTTACAACTGTATAAATCAGAACAGTTTAAAGCGGCTTCGATGCAGATTCCGGATGCAATCGTTTCACTGGATCAGGATAACTATATTGAGTGGTTTAATCTGCCATCACAATCAATGCTTGGGTTACGTCGACAGGACAGAGGTCGTAAAGTCGAAGGTATTATTCGCCAACCTGAATTTATTGAATATTTGAAACTCACCGATTACCAAGATGCGCTTATTTTGAACTCGTTGCAGGGCAAACAACGTACTTTTGAACTCAAAATAATTTCTTACTTTGAGAGCCATAAATTATTGGTGGTCAGAGATATTACCGAACTTTATCAGTTGGCTCAAATCAGGCGTGATTTTATCGCTAATGCCTCACATGAATTAAGAACCCCTTTAACGGTTTTGAAAGGCTACCTTGAGTTGATGCAGGATATGCCGGGAGAACAACAGCTCCTCTGGAAAACGCCTTTAGAACACATGGAAAACCAATCTAATCGTATGCAATCGATTATCGAAGACCTCTTAATCCTTTCCTCAATGGAGTCCGACTCCATTACGGCCGAAGCCAGTATTGTCGATGTTCCAGAAATTTTACAGAATATCAGTATTGAGGCTCGCCAGCTTGGAAGTGATGCACATCATATTATCTTTGAAATAACCCCCAACTTAAAGTTACAAGGCCATACCGAACCACTGAAGAGTGTTTTCATGAACCTGGTAGCGAATGCGGTTCGTTATTCTCCTGAAGGTGGCAATATAACGATTCGTTGGTATTTGGATAAAGAAGGCGCGCACTACGAGGTTAAAGACCAAGGTTTGGGTATCGCGGCTGAGCATATCCCTCGCTTAACCGAACGTTTTTATCGCGTTGACAAAGACCGTTCTCGAGTGACCGGCGGTACTGGACTTGGATTGTCAATTGTTAAACATGCTTTAGAACAGCACGGAGCTACTTTGAATGTTGAGAGCGTTGTTGGTAAAGGCAGTTTTTTTAGATGCGACTTCCCACTGGATATCGTTGTTCAATAGGGAGTGCAGACTTTGATTAGAGTTTGTAACGTGAACCTTTAACCACACAGACTCGAAGTCACGAAGTTTTCCCGCTCGCCTATTCTTTATGACCCTTATAGCACGCCCGAAGCCTATAGGTTAAGCGGAGGTATGTCTAGCTAATTTTAATAATCCACCAGGCCTGGCATGTCCTGCGGCATTACAAAATCATGTGAGCGCAGGGTCGTTTTATAGGTTTTATTGGTTGGAACTCACTATTGGTCAACTCGTAATGTATTACCATCGAGCATAAAAAAGGGAGCTGAAGCTCCCTTTTTTATGCCTATATTTTGTAAAGCTTAATGGTTAAGCATTACGGAATCATCATGCCGCGAATCGCAAAGTAGATCAGTGCTGCCATTCCAGCGGAAGCTGGGACGGTAATGACCCAGGCTGTCACAATTTTTAGGAATGCAGAGCGTTTAACCAGTTCAGTTTGGTAAACCTTGTTTAAGCTCTTACGCTCTTTCTTGCTTAGCTCAACTTCAGCTTCTTTTCCCTTAAGTTGTGAAAGCATATATTTCTTTTCAGCGATGGGTGCATTCGCGAAACGTCGAATGTAAGCGTTGACTTCTTCTTCGTCCTCTCCCATGTGGTGGTCTTTGATCTCTTGAATGGCTTTAGCATAACTACGCTTTAAATATTCACGCAAGAAGCCTACCCCAAAAATACCCCCCACGGCAATGTGGGTTGAACTGACGGGGAGGCCAAGTTGTGACGCAATAATCACTGTGATAGACGCCGCCATTGCTACTGAATAGGCTCGCATTTGATCGAGTTCAGTGATTTCAGAGCCGACGGTACGAATCAACTTAGGACCGAATAAGAGTAACCCTAAGCTGATACCAATCGCACCAATCACCATAATCCATAAAGGAATTTCAGCCTTAGTATGGACGCCTTGCGAACTAATAGCATCGTTAATCGCAGCCAGTGGGCCAACGGCATTGGCGACATCGTTAGCACCATGTGCGAAGCTTAATAAAGCTGCTGCAAAAATTAACGGGATGGTAAACAATTTATTGACACTGTGTTTGCTGTTTTGCAAGTAGTTTGCTTGACGTGTTATCAGTGGTCGAACAATCAGGTAGGCCACAATCGCAACCCCGAAACCAATTAATAGGGCAATTTCAAAATCGACCTTCCAGATCTTTTTCAGACCTTTCATAACCAAGTAGGTTGAGAAAGCCCAAGCCATTATTGCAATTAACAGCGGTAAGGTTTTCTTGGCCGCGCTGACCATATCGTCTTTATAGGTGATACTGCGTTTAATCCACATCAGGAACCCTGCCGCAACTAGACCACCTAATAGAGGTGAAATAACCCAACTCGCGGCGATGGCCCCCACTTGGCTCCAGTTCGCAATGTCCCAACCTGCAGCGGCGATACCACCGCCTAAAACACCGCCTACAATCGAGTGTGTGGTAGAAACCGGTGCGCCCAATGCTGTCGCGATGTTTAACCATAACGCCGCGGCCAATAGTGCGGCCATCATTAACCAGATAAAGGTCTGTGGGTCATCGATTAATCCAGGATCGATAATGCCTTTCTTAATCGTGCTGATAACGTCTCCACCGGCAATCAAGGCACCCGCGGATTCAAAAATCGCCGCTATTATAATAGCGCCAGTCAGGGTTAAAGCTTTTGAACCAACCGCAGGTCCAACATTGTTAGCCACATCGTTGGCACCAATATTAAGTGCCATATAGCCACCAATCATGGCGGCCACCACGAGTTCAACGCTGATTACCCCTGTTCCATTTTGCATGCCCGCGGTAAAGAGGATGATTCCAATGATGAAAAGCAGAGCGACACCAAAACGCAGCATCTCTTTACGACCCCTTAGGGCCGCTTTTTCTAGGTCATTTATGTTTTGAAGTTCCATAAAAATTTAGACTCTATTATTTGATTAATATTATGTTGGTGGATTGTATATAAAAATAAACTTCATCAAAAGAAATATTATACTTTTTTGACAATTACTTGATGAGTGTTGCTTTTATGTATAAAAGAGTGTGTTTGTTATCTTTAGTGATTGTGAAATAGAGTGTCATATATTTGTCATATTTCTGTCAACGTAGTTTTATGAAGCTACTCTAGAATAGCCCTCGAATTAAATGAAATTGTGTTTACAAATCCTTCTGGAGCAATAAGATGAAAAAATCTCAAATCGTTATGGCATTAGGCCTTACAGTCGCAACTTTAGCGGCACCGTCAGTTTCTTATGCAAGTGAAACGGCATTAGCCCCTTACCAAAAAGTATCAGGTGTTTCTGGGAACCTTTCTTCTGTAGGGTCAGATACATTGGCTAACTTAATGACATTGTGGGCTGAAGAATTCAAGCGTACTTACCCTAATGTTAATATCCAAATTCAAGCGGCAGGTTCTTCTACGGCTCCGCCAGCATTGACTGAAAGTACTTCTAACATCGGACCTATGAGTCGTCAGATGAAGAGTAAAGAAATGGCGATGTTTGAGGAAAAACATGGTTATAAGCCAACTAAAGTTGCAGTAGCAATTGATGCTTTAGCGGTTTACGTCCATAAGAACAACCCAATTAAAGGTCTGTCTATTCCTCAGGTTGATGCGATTTTCTCTTCAACACGTAAGTGTGGTACTAAAGCGGATATCACAACATGGGGTGATACTGGTATTTCGGGTCAATTAGCCAATAAGAGTATCCAGATTTACGGTCGTAACTCGGTCTCTGGAACTTATGGTTACTTCAAGAAGAAAGCGCTTTGTAAAGGTGATTATAAGTCTTCTGTAAATGAGCAACCTGGTTCAGCATCTGTTGTACAGTCTGTTTCAGCTTCATTAAACGGTATCGGTTATTCAGGTATTGGTTATAGAACGGCCGGTGTTAAAGCAGTTCCTCTAACTAAGAAAGACGGTGGCGCTTTTATTGAAGCTAACCCAGCGAACGCCGTTGACGGTACATACCCTCTAGCTCGTCTACTTTACGTTTACGTAAACAAAGCACCTAACAAGCCTCTAGAGCCTGTTGTTAAAGAATTCCTTAAGTTGGTTCTTTCAGAAAAAGGTCAGGAAGATGTTGCTAAAGATGGTTATATCCCATTGCCAGTAGCGGTTGCACAAAGAGAGTTAAACAAAATCAAATAAGAGTTACTTAAACTGTTTGATATGACTTGATTGTAAAGTCAAAAAGCCCCATTTGTTTGGGGCTTTTTTTGTCTAAAATTTAGGCCTAATCAAACTGATTCTGCGCTCACCTCATTATATAAGGCCGCAGGACATGCCTTGCGCTCACATAACTTTGTAAAGCCGCAGGACATACCAGGCCTGGTCAGTTTATTTTAGTTGATGTCCGCTAGCTTAGATTAGCTCAATAACCACGTCACTAACAGGAATGCAGCTACAGGTTAGAATTTCGCCTTCACCAGGCTCATAAACAGGCGTTTGAATCTTTACTACTTCACCAGAAATTAGACGAACGCTACAGGCACCACAATTACCACCACGACAGCTATAAGGCATATCAAAGCCGCTCTCATCCAATGCTTCTAACATTGAAAATTCTCCGTCAAACTCGCATTCACCTTGTCCTACTACCGTAATTTTAGCCATTGTATATTCCTATTTTTCGTTGAGGTAATTCGAATTGTCGTTCAATTTTAAAAAAGCTATTTTAACAACTATTTTAAAATGCGAATACAGTAAAATAGCCAAAATTTAAGAAAAGCCTGATTGCTGTGTAGAGTTCTTCTTTTAACGGTAAATCATTATAAATAAGAGTGGAGTTAAAAATGAGTTGGGAATTGTTCCAGGCACGTTTTCAAAATATTCGTGACAACAAAATATTCGAGCTATTTGTCATAGGCGTGATTGTTTTTTCATCTCTGATGATCGGAGTGCGAACCTATGAACTACATCCTCTACTGGATGGTGGTATACGATTTTTAGACTATGCCGTGACGCTATTTTTTGTCATAGAACTTTCCATCCGCATGGCGGCCGAAAAACGGTTTAAAGACTTCTTTAAAAAAGGTTGGAATATCTTCGACTTTATCATTGTTGCGGTCAGCTTAATTCCGTTAGATGATTCCCAATATGCATTGGTCGCGCGTATGTTGCGTCTCTTCAGGGTGATGCGTCTGATCTCTTTTATTCCAGAATTACGCGTTTTGGTCAATGCCTTAATCTCAGCAATGCCTAGAATGGGTTATGTCGCATTATTAATGTTTATCATTTTCTATCTCTATGCGGTCATTGGTAATATGTTATTTGGCACTTTAAATCCGGCTTTATGGGGCGATTTAGGGGTCTCTTTACTAACACTGTTCCGCGTCGCGACCTTTGAAGATTGGACGGATGTCATGTATGAAGCGATGACGTTATATGGTTTGAGTTGGATCTACTTCATTACCTTTATTTTCTTCTCAGCATTCGTCTTCTTAAATATGATGATTGGTATTGTGGTCGAAGTGTTGGATGAAGAGCACAAAAAAATGGAAGCTGAAAATAGTAAGGGAACACTTAACGATGAGAAGAGTGTGCAAGAGAGTTATGAAAACCGTATAGAGTCTGAGATATCGGCCTTACACCAAAAGCTAGACCTTTTATTAGCACAACAAACGATCAATAAGCCTTAGATAAATGCGTTACCAGGCCTGGCCTGCGGCTTTACAAAGGTAGGGCATGTCCTGCGGCCTTCCAAAAGAGATGTGAGCGTAGGGTGGCTTATTAAAACCCTTATTAAGATGATAAGGTTCAATGTCCCGTCCTAAAATAGGTTGACGATTTTATGAGGTCAGTTATGTTAATAACTGGCCTTTTTTATGCACTTCGTCTGGAGTTTTCATTCCAAGACTCAGATGCGGCCTGCATTCATTATAAAGCCTGATTGACTCTTTGATCAGAGCTTTTAGCTCTTTAAATGTTTTGCATTTATAAAGTAAAAACTCCTGCTTCAATATTCCATTCACTCGTTCGGCCAATGCGTTTTGATAGCAGTCATAACCATCAGTCATAGAAGGCACTACCCCATGCCTTCTTAAGCTGGATTGATAACGCTCCGAGCAGTATTGTGAGCCTCTATCAGAGTGATGCATTAATTGATTCTTGTAGTACTTGCCTTTAACCGCTTTTTCAAAGGCTTGCACGACGTTCTCTGCTTTCATGTCTAAGCTTAGTTTATAACCCACGATCTTTCTTGAATAGGCATCTGTCACTAAGGATAGATAATGAACGCCTTCTTCACTTTCAACATAGGTTATGTCACTTACATACGCCTGATCTGGCGCACTTAACTCTTTTCGAACATATTTATTGGGATGCTTTTTCATCCAGTGTTTACTGTTGGTTGTTTTGGTGTAACTCCGTTTTGGACGAACAAGCAGTCCAAGACCTCTAAGGCAGTTAAACAGGCCATCTCGACCAATCTTTATATCTAAAGATTCGAGTGTATCCTTGATTAAATAATAGAGTTTTCGGGTGCCTAGTTTTGGTAAAGAACGTCTTATGTCTAAAACAATCGTCTCTATTTGTTTCCACTGATGATAGCGCTTATGCTCTCGTATTCGAGATTGATAATATCCTTGCCTTGAGAAGCCAAACAGCTGACAAGCATGCGTTAAGGTGATTTCTTTTTGACGCCGTCTTGTTTCAATTGTTTGGCTAAGTGCTTTTTTCTGAGCTGCGTTCCATACTGTTGATCGAGTAAATCGACCATATCATTAAGGATACTGTTTTTTAACTGCTCATCGGATAGTTGGCGCTCTAAGCGCTTAATTGCTTGAATAGGTGTTTCAGGTTCTGGCTTAGCTTTAGGATTTGACACGATGGTTTCCTTGTGGAGTTTTGTCCAATCAAGATTACCATGTTTTCGTAACCACGTTAATACTGTGCTACGACCTTGGATGCCGTAATGCTTTTGAGCTTGCTTGTAGGTAAAGAGGCCTTTTTCTACTTGCTCAATGACTGATAATTTAAAGCCTAGGGTGTAATCACGCTGGCTTCGCTTCTTATGGGGGGTATCCATTAATAAGTCTCCAATGTGTCAACTTATTTTAGGACGGGACACAAAGTACAAAAAAGGCGCTGTTAATATTGAATTAACAGCGCCTTTTTTTATGGGGGCAGAAAGTTAGAGTTGGTTGTATTACCAAACCAGTAATTGATAGCCTTCTTCTTGCAGTTCCATCAACTGCCGCCGCACCCACTTCTGAATACTCTGCAA
>VCMH01000083.1_pt1 | contig 28658 bp, 31 predicted proteins | sample 3385031 | NCBI WGS metagenome assembly VCMH01 (sample SAMN11833398, study PRJNA544312) | saline spring metagenome | isolation source: microbial filaments from arctic saline spring | place: Canada: Axel Heiberg Island, Nunavut | collected 2010-05 | reverse complement strand
ACACGACGACTCATTTTGCAATTCTCTTGGTCGGGAAAGCCTTCGAGTTTAACTCAACTGGCTCTTCCTATTTCTCAAATTGCACTTATTATCCGAAACCGCGATCTTATTCAGTAGCCAGAAGTTTAATAATCCAATACTGAGTCCGGCGATGATGCAGGAGATGACAAACCACACCAACATACCGTCCTTCCACTCGACAAACAAGTTTGCAAAAATTGGAAACAAAACGCCCATGGAAAAGCCAAAAGCCATAAATGCGAGAAATATATTTCTCAATATACTCGGTTTACTAAAGTCGAATGTAATCATAGGTCTGAGGTCCTGTTATCCCAATAGGATTGATTATAGTTGAAATAGTCTAAAGCAATACTTTGTCCAACTTTTAAATTTAATGTCCCGTTAGACTATTTAATACGAAGGCTAAGGGAGCTTATGTAGAAGGTAAACTCATAAAAAAGCCGTTTACACGAGAGTCATGGCCGTATCGACAACCTTAACAGACTTATTTTCACACGTCACAAATCACCAGCAGACCGACTAAATTATCCCTTTGCAAGCGATCGCACCTAACGGTACAATTCAGAATAAATAATCAAACAATACTCAAGCCATTTAATAAGAGAAATTCAAAATGAACTCTAACGTCGCGACGCTATTCGCTCTATTGGCCTTTTGGGGATTATCCACATCGGCAATAGCAGGCACACAGTTCGTCGCCAGCTTGAACGATTCCAATTGGGACGGCAAACTGATTCCTACTGGACAGCAGTGCTTAAAATTTGGCGGCGACCAGCCTGCTACTCCGGCATTGAAAATCACAGGCATTCCTCAGCAAGCCAATTTATTGATTTTGGAATACAGTGATCGCACTTATCAACCGATGAATAATGGTGGCCACGGTCGTATGGCCTATGCCATTTCAAGCCCCACTCAAAGCCTACAACTGCCCGCGGTTGCAGGACATAGCTTTGAACTTCTGAGTGGTTTTATAATGCTTGAAGCACACCGTAACCCTAAATGGGACAAAGCGGGCGCTTATATGCCGCCTTGTTCAGGAGGCAAGGGAAACGTGTATTATGTGACCATTCAAGCCGTGCATTATGATGGCGCTAAAACAGCCGTGTTAGCGAAAACCGTATTAGAAATAGGTAAGTTTTAAGACAATGACTTTTGAAAAAACTCTATTAACCGAACCAGAAGTCACTTGTGCGACTTGTCAGGCCTGTTGTTGCCGACTAGAAGTGATGTTGATTACCGATACCGGCGTACCAGAACGTTACATTGAAGAAGATTCATGGGGAAGTCGAGTAATGGCTCGCTTGGATGATGGCTGGTGTGCGGCACTCGACCGCGACACCATGATGTGCACCATTTATGAAAATCGACCGTTAATTTGCCGAGAATTTGAAATGGGTGCCTTTGAGTGTCGTACCGAACGTAAAGCCTGCCTGTAATAGAGCCGTAAGATTTTTGGCCGACTCTACCAGCGATTAGTAATCCAGGCTGACTGATAAGGCGCTAAGTTAAATTCACCATATAAATCAGGAATCATCTCACCACTCAGTAACTCTTTCCACTCATCCATATCAATCAAATTCAGCTGCCCTAAGCTCAATTTCTGTGGCTGATCAGTCACGTTATTGACCACAAAAATACTTTGATCATGCCTTAAGCTTTGTCGCCAAAAACCAAATAATTCATCCGGCAAATGCAGGGTGAACTGGGTCGCATTCGGATGAAAGGCGGCCTGATTTTTACGAACTTTGATCAAATCACTCAATTTGGTTAACACTTTGTGATTCAAAGAGTGGCTATCTTCGAGTACGCTCGTTAAGAATTCACCCTCCCATTGATGACGGTTGATATCCCGATTGTGTTGGGTTTTTTCTAACGCCTCACAGTCGTTTTCGGTCGCGAAAAATGAGTGGATATAGAGCGCTGGTACACCTTCTAAAGCAATTGCGATCGCATGGGCACACAACATCCGTTCAATCTGGAACTCATCTTCACCTCGACAAGTGCCTTTAAAGGCATCAATCAGGGCGATATTGATCTCATATGGGTGTTTCTCGCCATTGACGCCGTTACGCCAAGAGACTCTCGCACCAAAGGACTGCAAAGCATGAATCATATTTTGCAACTCTTCTGGATCCAGCATGCCTTCGGCAGGCCGAACGCCGATACCGTCATGACTGGCTATAAAGTTAAGATAGGTTGTGCCCATTTGCGCAGGAGGCATCGACATCAGCCAGGATTTTAGGTGCTTCGCCGACCCCGTCAACATCGCATTAATAACTAAAGGTGGCAGAGAAAAGTTATAGACCATATGCGCTTCATTGGCGTTACCAAAATAGGTAAGATTCTCTTTCTTAGGGACATTGGTCTCGGTGATGATAATCGCGTCGTGTAGACGATATTCGATTAAGGCGCGCATTAACTGAACCGCTTGATGGGTTTCAGGCAGGTGAATACAAGATGTGCCAATTTTTTTCCACAGGAACCCAATGGCGTCTAGACGGAAAATACTCGCCCCCTTGTCGATATAGAGAGAGATTAACTGCATCACTTCTAATAGAACTTTCGGGTTGGCGAAGTTCAAATCAATTTGATCATGACCGAAGGTACACCAGACATACTTCTCACCATCAGCCGTCATGGTCGGTCTCAGTAAGGGGCTTGTTCTGGGGCGGACCACTTTTGACCAATCCGTCTCAGCCTCTACCGCCACAAAATAATCCGCATAAGTCGGATCCCCCTCAATAAACGCTTGAAACCATTTGTGTTCACTAGAGCAATGATTGATGACCAAATCCGCCATGATTCGGTACTCTTTACTAATGGCGGAGACATCTTCCCAAGTGCCTAAATCTGGATTGATGATTTCATAATCGCTGACCGCAAAACCACCATCTGACGTGTAAGGGTAGTAAGGTAAAATATGCACCATCGAAACGATCTCTTTAAGGTACTTATCTAAGACTTTTTTGAGAGTCTGCAAAGGCACTTCACCGCGGTGTTTAATGGTGTCTCCGTAAGTAATCACCATAATATCGGTTTCATCCCAGTGCGATTCATGCGATTGCGGCAATTCACAATCATCTAACAGAATGCCTGTGGCAGCTACTAATTGTTTCGCCAGAACTTGGGCATCTTCTGTTGGATAGAGCGATTTAACGAGCGGCGTTAGCTTTTCAAACAACGCTTCATAGGCGTATTGACAGCGGGGAGTTGTATCCATAGTTCAGAACCCTCTTAATTAATCCATTTACTTCGCTTGAAACTCAGCCATATCCGCGTCAACCGCCGCCGTAATCTCATCCAAGATATCAGGGAATGCGGAAGAGACTCGGCTCCAAGAGGGGATAAAAGGCGTTTCCATCGGTACTTCTAAAAAGTGGCTGCCGGCATTGATGATATTCTCTGCAAACAGTTCCACCGCCTTCTCTTCCTTATGCACATCAAGCGTTAAGCCATTCATTATGGCGTCATTACGGTATGACTCAATCAAATCTAGTGCTATGCGAAAGTAAGAGGCTTTGATGGTACGGAAGCTCTCTTTTGAGAACACAACCCCTTCTGCTGCGAGTTTACGGAAAAAGCCTTACTGATATCAATCGACATTTTTGACAGGCCTTTCTGCGCATCGTCGGCCGACAGCTCCTGATGTTTGTGGTCATATATATCGGCGATATCCACTTGGCAGATGCGGTTAGAGCTGAGATTACGTTTCATTTCAGATAGAACCCCAATCTCTAGTCCCCAATCGGAAGGAATACGTAAATCAGAAATCATGCTACTACGGAAAGCGAACTCGCCTGCCAGCGGGTAACGATAAGAGTCTATGTGATTCAGATACTCACTGGCCTTTTCATTGTTAATCCCCACAGTGGTCTTTAAGGCACGAATCAAAGGCGTCACTAATAACCGGGTGACGCGACCGTTCATAGTATTATTGGAAATCCGCGTGTAAAAGCCCTTGGCAAAGGCATAGTTGAATTGCGGATTAGCGACGGGATAAATCAATCTGGCTAATAAGGAGCGGTCATAAGTGATGATGTCACAATCATGTAAAGCGACGGCTTCGACCTTATTCGAGCCCAATACATAACCAATCATATACCAGACATTACGGCCTTTTCCTGGCGCTTCTGGGGCGATCCTCTCCTCGACCAATTTTTTGTGAATCGCTTTCATTCTTGGACCATCATTCCAGATGACCTTAACGTTTTGTGGCAGGACACTGAAAAATTCAAGTGCATGACGATACTCTGCTTCACTGGCTTGATCCAAGCCGATGACAATCTCCTCTAAATAAGGAACGTGCTTTAACTCTTCAACTATTTTAGTCAATGCAGGCATTTGCAGTTCAGAGTAAAGGCTGGGTAAAATCAGCCCCATTGGTCGCTTTTTACTGAATTTAAGTAGGTCCGCTTCCATATCCTCAGTCGAACGATCCATTAGATTATGTAAGGTGGTAATGATGCCATTTTGATAAAAATCCATACAAACTCCTGCCCGGCTTTGGGTCTTTAATTACATTTCCAATACTCTGCTATTTTTGCTCAAGCCAATTTAAAACCGCTTGATTCCACCCTAAAGGGCCGCACTCTTGTGTCACGATGACACTGGGATGATTTACTTTAGGCCTTGGATTCACAGGTGAACGAATAATCACCGGACAATCACTGGCTTCTAATAATGGGATATCGTTATAACCATCGCCTAACGCCATGGTTTCTATCGGTTGTGACCAGGCCTGGTGATAATAATGAGCAAGCCATTGCAACGCTAACCCCTTATTACTTAAACCCATTAAATGCACAAAACGCCCACCTTTAATCAGTTGAAGACCATGTGGCTCCAGTGCTTTCTGAAATTTTAGTAGGTTCTCTTCGCTATCCTGCCAGAGTAAAGGTTCTGAAAATTGACGTTGTTTAGCTTTGGCCGCTTTGATCAAACTGAGTCCCGTGCACTCCACGATCTGCTGACAACTCATATCTGAAAAGCCTATAAAACTAAGCTTAAGTTGTTTTTTATAAGAGGAGGCTAGTTGCAACAGTTCAGACCGTAATACCCTGCTCAAGCTGACATATTCAAAACCCTTTCCCCACGGCTGAACAGAGCCGTGTTTCGGCAGATATTGCGGTAACACGGAACCTGCTTCCCAAAAAATGCCTGCGCCATTTTCAGCTATAAAGGGATAGTGGTTATCTAACTCTGCTCGCAGTTCAATAACCTCTGCAGCGGTTTTACTGGTGGTTAATATCCAGGGAATAGCCTGTGCTCTTAATGCGCGAATTGCCGGTAGCGCTGCCGAATAATCATAGTTATGATGATCCAATAAAGAACCGTCTAAATCCGTAAATAACAGTTTTCTCAACTTAGACATGCTTTTCCGCTCTATTGATAACATCCTGACTCCTTTGCAAGGAGCGTGCCAAAGGCACAATTACGTACTTTGCGGGCTATTTGGACATATAGCAAATGCACTAATACTAAATATAATTATTTAAATTCAATAGCCTACACATATAAAGCAGCCGCATTAAGGATTTGGCTCAATAGAAAACTTATGAAAACAACTTTATGTCAGGCGATCCAAAAGGAGACAAACAGTGAGCTTAATGTCCAAAATAGAGCGCATTTTTAATGTCTAGTGTTGATTGAAACAATCAAAGGGGGGGGAAGGAAGAGATGAACCGTCTGCTTAGAGCAGACTTTCAGACAAAAAACAGCGGGCGCTATTTGGGTGGATAAAATCGCATTTCTAATTGCAGCATCAAACTTAAATCAGGCGTTTGAAAATTATCGTCCTCGCGCCAGATTGCTTTCGGCTCGATTTCACCGAATAACCACTCTTTATAGAGTTTTTCACGCCAGTTCATACCGATAGAAACATCCATGAAATTGGTATTCTCATTATCAATTTCCCAATTACCGCTGATATAGTAGGCACGTACTCTGTGTGAATTAATGATGTTATACCAAATGCCTTTTTGGTTCAGTAGATAATCCCCCCTCTCGTGCCACCAAACCCCCGAGGTTTGACTTCTGAGTAGCTGTTTCGATTGCAATTGGTAATCGAAAACTTGCTCGGTATCTAAAGCCCCGCCTCGAGCACGTTCTAAATAGACATCATTTGTCGTTCGACTTGATAACTTATTGGATAACTCCGATTTAAAACGAGTTCTAAAACGGCCAAAAGGATTTGGATCAATAAGATCTGTAAACTTCAAACCAAAGTCTAAATGACTAAAAGAGTTCTTCTTGGTAAACAACATATAGCGCGCGCCTAACGAGGTAGTTTGATCCTCTTCACCGCTGATCGCGGTCGACGCCGTATTTGGATTATTAGGGGTCGTCTGGCCCGATTGGTCATCGTATAAAGAGTCTTCAAATGAGGTCAGTACGATTTTCCAGCGGTGATTCGTTCTCGGCAGGTCAATTTGTGCACGAAAATTCAAGCCCGTTGTGGTTTTGCCATTGTCATAAAAGGTCGTCGGCAACAGTAAATCTAATCGGCTGCCTTTACGTGTCACATCAAACTCATCATCCCCGAAGAATCGATCGAGTCGTTCACCTGAACTGTCTACATATTGACCCATGCCCGCTTGCCATTTTTCCAACTTATTCAATACCAATTTAAGCGTTGGACTTTGACTATTTTGTAGGAGGTATTCAGTCGATTGGGGCGTTTTTTCGGCGGCGTTTTGAGGTGCCTGATCGGTAGGGAGTCTGTTTTTATCAGCGGATTCAATCGTATCAGGTGGCGTTATTTTATCCAATGATGCTAAAGCGACAGAGGGGAGTGAACCGATTCCTAACCCAAGTACAGCCACACAAGTTATAATCAGGTACTGGGATTTTCCCGCTCTTTTCGTCAACCCTATCGGTACCTTTTGGCCATGTCGCATCAAATCAATCAAATCCAAGCCTCCTATAATGACTCTGAAGATAGAATACTACTTAAAATTAAAACTCTCAATGAGCAAGTATATTTAGCTTGGCTGACTAGACGCTTTGTAAGCTTGTTATTGCCTTTACTGCATGGAAAACACCCGACGACAGGTGAAGCACTTTTCGATGAACAAACGACGATGACTCATCAGACCGAAAAGCAGAAGACTCAACTAGATGGCGATTTTGGCACAGCCTACAATCCCCCAGAAAATGCTGAACACCCTTTGGGTGAACAGCCTATTCTGCTTGCCAAGATGACGTTTAACACTCAAAATCCGGCACAGCCGGATGAACCGCCGCAATTGATTTTAGAACCTGCCAAAGGGGCGGGGATTGTGTTACCGTTTAATCCTGAATTAATGGGTGCCATGTTAAAAATATTAGCGCAGGTAATCGATCAAGCCGATTGGGCTTTGCAGGTCGCACCCATTATAGAAATGCCGGCAGAAGTACGCTTACAATAGCGTCTTGCAATTGACGAAATTAAACTGACCAGGCCTGGTCAGTTTGTAGAAAAAGTTTATTCGGTTCGTGTAAAGGTCTCTAATAGTAGGTTTTTAAAGCGTAATCCGCTGCAATTCCTACCAATACAATAGCCCCTACCCAATGGTTCTGTAAAAAGACTTTAAAAGCGATTTCAGCATTTTTTTGTGCCAACCGTTTTAAGTCATAACTAAACCAGGCCGCGACCAAAACCAGACTGCCGAAGTAAGGCAAGTCTAATGAAAATAGCACGCCTATCCAACCTAACAAGCCAAGCATTAGCAATTGAAAAACAGCTGTCCATAATACGAGCTTGTCACCAAATAAGATTGCTGTCGATTTAACACCAATTTTCAAGTCATCCTGCATATCTCCAACCGCATAAGCGGTATCGTAGATAAGCGACCAAACCAGTGTTGCAATAAAGAGTGGCCAAGCCTGCCAAGGCACCTCATTGGAAACGGCCGCAAAAGCCATCGGAATAGCCCAAGCAAAGGCGGCGCCCAAAAATACTTGTGGCCAATGGGTGTGTCGTTTCATAAAGGGATAGAGCGCGGCTAAAAAGACAGCGCCAAATGAGAGCCAGACGGTTAAGCTATTGAGGGTTAACACTAAGCCAAAGGCGATAAGCGACAAAACGGCAAAGAAGAGCAGTGCTTCTTTAGAGCTTACAATACCTGTGACCAAAGGACGGTTACAAGTACGTTCCACGTGGCCATCAAAGTCGCGATCAGCGTAATCATTAATGACACAGCCCGCAGAACGCATCAAAACGGCACCGCCGACAAAGATAAACAGAAGAGAAAGGTCTGGAACCCCTTCTGAAACCAACCACAGCGCCCATAGCGCAGGCCAAAGCACTAAATAGATACCGATAGGTCGATTGATACGCGTGAGCGCTATATAGGCTTGAAATTTAGTCATCAATAGATTCATTACTTTTCTTTAGCAGCTGTTGAATTTGGGATGTTGCCGAATCACTAAATTCCAATAGCGCCGTGGCCACGCCTTGTTTATCGTTATAGCGTAAAATTGTCTTTTGACTGTCGAGTTCCCAATGGATCTCGTAACCCCATCCAACCAAATGGGTCTGCCCTGCATCCTGATGCGTTATTTGCCATTGATTTTCCAGCATGAGCTGTTTGAAGAACTCACACTGTTTGGCTGGAATTTCGATTACTTGCATGGATTAGCCTCTTAATTTACGACTGCAGATTTAAAAAATTAAATGACCAGGCCTGGTATATCCAGCGGCTTTATAAACCATGTGAGCGTAGTATCATTTCGGTTTTTTAACAGGTTTTGACCATCCTTTAAGAGTCAATTGCTTAGAGCGACTCAGGGTTAATTCATTCGCATCAGCATCCTTGGTAATCGTCGAGCCCGCACCAATCGTTGCCCCCGCACCAATGATAACGGGCGCAACCAGTTGAGAATCGGAACCAATAAAAACATTATCCCCAATAACCGTTCGATGCTTATTTACACCATCATAGTTACAGGTAATCGTACCCGCTCCGATATTGACACCCGCGCCCATAATAGTGTCACCAATATAACTCAGGTGACTAATTTTAGAGCCTGACCCAATTTTGGACTTTTTGGTTTCGACAAAGTTACCAACTCTAGCGCGTTCGGCCAACTCAGTGCCCGGTCGTAACCGGGCATAAGGGCCCACAATACAATCATTGCCAATCACAGAGCCTTCGACATGGCTAAAAGGGTGGATAATAGTGTTGTCCGCTATAGTCACATTTTTAAGAATGCAGTGAGCACCGATCTCTACATTTTCTCCTAAGACAACACGGCCTTCGAAAATGACATCGGCGTCTATCAATACATCCTGACCGATCGTCACGTCACCGCGAATATCTAAACGATTAGCGTCAATCAAGGTCGCTCCCTGATCCATCAAAGCATTCGCTAACGTTCTCTGATATTTGCGCTCTAGACTCTGTAGTTGTAGTTTATCATTGACCCCTAACACTTCCATCTCATGGACTGGCTGCGTGGTCGGTACGCTATAGCCATCCTTCACCGCCATGGCAATAATATCCGTTAAATAGTACTCACCTTGGGCGTTACTATTTTTAAGTGCTGCCAACCAACTCCTTAACAGAGCTCCCTTCACGGCCATAATCCCAGTATTGACTTCCTTAATGAGCAATTGATCCAGAGTGGCATCTTTCTGCTCCACAATGGCTTGTACGGAACGGTGTTGATCACGAACAATGCGGCCATAGCCGGAAGAGTCATCAAGGGTAATGGTCAATAAAGCTAAAGGATGTTTCTCATCCACTAAAGACAGTAGATCTTCCAATGTCTTTTTAGCTGTTAAAGGCACATCACCATATAGAATCAGAACGGTATCATTATCAGAATAAAAATCATTTGCCATCACCACGGCATGGCCGGTGCCCAGTTGTTGTTCTTGCAGCGTAAAAACCAGATTATCGCCCGTTACATGTAATTTAACGGATTCAGCGCCATGACCAATCACGGCAATCACTTCATCACAATGCAATTGCTGAGCGGTATCAATGACATGTTGCAATAAGGGTTTCTGAGCCAAAGGCTGCAAAACCTTTGGTAACTTAGAACGCATACGAGTGCCTTTACCAGCGGCAAGAATAACAACTTTTAAAGCCATAATGATTTCCTAAAAATAATAACAATTAGTAAATAGATAGATTCTAAAGGGAAGCCATGTATTTAGTAACTGAGTTGAAATGGAGACCTGCACTTTTATTAGAGAATGATTGTGAGTCAAGATCAAGGCAGCATAAGTGAGTGTAGTTTACTACACGACTCGTTGCTAACGCAGAGATTGGCCACAAGCAACTCTAATAAATTGCAGGCGAAAAAAAAGCGCCTTCCGGCGCTTTTTTATGAGGATAACGTTTAAGCCATCCCAGTCTTATGCAAACGATCACGTAATTTCGAAATCGCTTGAATTTGAGCAACAGCTTCGGCAAGTTCAACTTGCGCTCTAGCAATATCTGTATCAGATTTTGCATTGTCCATTGCTTCTACAGCACGTTGTTTAGCTGCATTTGCTTCGGCTTCATCAAGATCCGCTGCACGAATAGCTGAATCAGCTAGTACAGTTACCATAGTTGGTTGGATTTCAATGATTCCGCCGCTGATGTAGAAATGATCTTCTTCATCGCCGCTTACAACACGTACTGTGCCAGGCTTTAGTTGGCTTAAAAACTGGGTATGATGAGGCATAATACCTACCTCACCATCGGCAGCCTGTGCAAAAAGCATCTCTGCTTTACCAGAAAAGATTTCTCCTTCTGCACTAACAATATCTACTTGCATTGAGACTGCCATAATCAATTACCCTTTATATTTTTTAGCTTTCTCTAAAACTTCATCAATGTCACCACAATACATAAATGCTTGCTCTGCAACATCATCAAGTTCACCAGAGATGATCATTTTGAAACCACGAATGGTTTCTTTTAATGGAACATAACGACCATCTTCACCTGTGAATACCTTAGCTACGAAATAAGGCTGAGAGAAGAAACGTTGCATCTTACGTGCACGAGACACTAGATTACGATCTTCTTCTGACAACTCATCCATACCTAGGATAGCGATGATGTCTTTAAGCTCTTTATAACGTTGAAGAGTTTGCTGAACATCACGTGCAACATCATAGTGCTCTTGACCAACCACTAGAGGGTCAAGCTGACGTGAAGTTGAATCTAGTGGATCGATTGCAGGATAAATACCTGTTTCAGCGATCGCACGGTTCAATACAACAGTCGCGTCTAAGTGAGCAAAAGTTGCCGCAGGCGCTGGATCTGTCAAATCATCCGCAGGTACGTATACCGCTTGGACAGATGTGATAGAACCGGTTTTAGTAGATGTAATACGTTCTTGAACCTGACCCATTTCCTGAGTCAAAGTAGGCTGGTAACCTACCGCAGATGGCAAACGACCTAACAATGCAGATACTTCAGTACCAGCAAGAGTATAACGGTAGATGTTATCTACGAAGAACAAGATATCACGACCTTCGTCACGGAAGTATTCAGCCATTGTTAAACCAGTCAAGGCAACACGTAAACGGTTACCTGGAGGCTCATTCATCTGGCCGTACACTAGAGCAACTTTATCAAGTACACCAGCTTCCATCATTTCATAATAGAAATCGTTACCTTCACGAGTACGCTCACCGACACCAGCAAAAACTGAGTACCCGGTATGCTCCATCGCGATGTTACGGATTAATTCCATCATGTTAACTGTTTTACCAACACCAGCACCACCGAACAAACCTACTTTACCACCCTTAGCGAATGGGCAGATTAGATCGATAACTTTAACACCAGTCTCTAGTAACTCAGACGACGCAGCTAGCTCATCAAAAGCAGGCGCTGGACGGTGAATTTTCATCTTAATTTCTGACTCAACTGGACCCGCATTATCAATTGGGTTACCCAGAACGTCGAAGATACGACCTAATGTTGCTTTACCTACAGGTACTTCAATAGCCGTACCTGTATTTTTAACAGCCATACCACGCTTTAACCCATCAGATGAACCCATTGCGATTGTACGCACTTTGTTGTCACCGATTTGTTGTTGTACTTCAAGAGTTAAATTAACTCCGTCAACAAGTAACGCGTCATAGATATTTGGTAAATCAGCACCTTTAAACTCGACGTCAATAACAGCGCCGATAATTTGTACTATTTGTCCACTCATAATCTTTAACCTTTTATTGAAACATTCAAACTTTAAACAGCTGCTGAACCAGCAACGATTTCAGAAATTTCAGCAGTGATTGCAGCTTGACGTGCCTTGTTATAAGACAACTTCAATTCATTAATCATATCACCAGCATTGTCTGTAGCAGATTTCATAGCAACCATACGAGCGCCTTGCTCACACGATGCATTTTCTACAACAGAACCAAATACTGTGGCTTCAATATAACGACGCATTAATAAGTTTAATGCCGTAGGTGCATCTGGTTCATATAAATAATCCCAGTGACCTTCGTTTGTATTTTCTTCAGCCTGCAAAGGCACTAGCATTTGTACATTTGGTTTCTGTGTCATTGTATTAACGAATTCGTTAGAAGCTAAATACACTTCATCAATGTCACCCTGATCAAATTTGTCTAAGACAACTTTGATTGTACCCACTAGGTCCTCAATGTGCGGTGCGTCACCTAAGTCAGAAACAGTCGCAACAATATTTCCACCGTAACTACGGAAGAATGTTTGTGCCTTATTTCCCACTAGGGCAAGCTCAACCACGACACCTTGCTCTTTCCAAGCTTTAAGCTTAGGAAGAATTGCACGGAATAAGTTTGAGTTTAAACCACCACAGAGTCCTCGATCAGAAGAGATGACCACTAAACCAACACGTTTAACAGTTGCACGAGGCTGAGTATAAGGATGCTTATACTCAGGATGTGCACCTGCAACGTGGGCAATGACTCTCTTCACTTTTTCGACGTATGGTTTTGTCGCTTCCATGCGGGCTTGAGCCTTACGCATTTTAGACGCCGCAACCATCTCCATGGCTTTTGTGATTTTTTTGGTATTTGTTACAGAGCTAATTTTAGCTCGTATTTCTTTACTACCGCTTGCCATGGCTTACTCCTTAATTAGTAAACGCCGTTAGCCTTGAATGCCTCAACACAAGCTTTAACAGCTGCGATGATATCGGCATTCCAGTCACCCTTCTCATTAAGTTGGGCTGCTAAGTCAGCATTTTCAGAACTCAAGTGAGAATGTAGAGCCGCTTCAAAGTCTAATAACTTATCAACTTCTACATCATCTAAGTATCCTTCATTCACAGAATACAAAGAAACAGCCATCTCAGCAATTGTAAGCGGAGTGTATTGCTTTTGCTTCATAAGTTCAGTTACGCGTTTACCACGCTCTAACTGTGCTTTAGTCGCAGAATCAAGATCCGATGCAAACTGAGCAAATGCCGCTAATTCACGGTACTGTGCTAAGTCTAGACGGATACTACCACCTAACTTCTTGATTGCTTTAGTTTGCGCAGAACCACCAACACGTGATACAGACAAACCAGCGTTAACCGCAGGACGGATACCTTGAGAGAATAAACCTGTCTCTAAGAAGATCTGGCCATCAGTAATCGAGATAACGTTCGTTGCGATGAAAGCAGATACATCGCCCGCTTGAGTTTCAATAATAGGTAATGCAGTCAAAGAACCAGTCTTACCTGTTACTTTACCATCTGTGAACTTCTCAACATAATCCACACTTACACGAGCGGCACGCTCAAGTAAACGAGAATGAAGATAGAAGATATCACCAGGGAATGCTTCACGACCCGGAGGACGACGAAGTAGTAATGAAATCTGACGGTATGACTGAGCTTGCTTTGTTAAATCATCATAGATGATCAACGCGTCTTCACCACGGTCACGGTAGTATTCACCCATAGCACAACCAGCAAACGCGGCTAGGTACTGTAGAGAAGCAGGATCAGAAGCGTTTGCAGCAACGATAACAGTGTTATCCATTGCGCCGTACTCTTCTAATTTACGTGCTACGTTAGCAACTGTAGAAGCTTTCTGCCCCATTGCTACGTAAATACATTTAACACCAGTATTCTTTTGAGAGATAATTGCATCGATAGCGATAGCTGTTTTACCAGTCTGACGATCTCCAATAATTAACTCACGTTGACCACGGCCAACAGGAATCATAGAGTCGATAGACTTAATACCAGTCATCATTGGCTCGTCAACGGATTGACGATCAATTACACCCGGAGCGATACGCTCGATAGGTGAAGTCATCTTAGTATCAACAGGACCTTTACCATCGATTGGACGACCTAAACCGTCTACAACACGACCGTTAAGTTCTGGACCTACTGGTACTTCTAATATGCTACCTGTACAAGTGACTTTGTCACCTTCAGAAATGTGCTCATATTCACCAAGTACAACAACACCTACGGAATCTGACTCTAAGTTAAGAGCCATACCGAATGTGTTCTCATCGAACTGAACCATTTCACCGTACATTACGTCTGAAACACCGTGAACAAGAGCGATGCCGTCAGCGATGCTAACAACAGTCCCTTCACTGCCAGACTCAGCTGCACCGTCAAATCCACTAATGCGGTCTTTGATTAGGTTGCTGATTTCAGAGGCATTCAATTTCATGTTTGTTCCTCTCCATTATTGGGCGATTGCTGCGCCAAGTTTGTTAAGTTGTGCAAGTGCTGAACCGTCAATAGCCCAATCACCTACTTTAATCTTAATGCCGCCGACCAATGAAGAATCCTCTTCATAGGTAATTTCTACTTCGGCGTCAAACTTAGCATTTAAAGCAGCACTTAATATTTTCTTCTGCTCAACCGTAGTTTTGCGTGCTGAAGTAACAGTCGCTCGAACACGTTTCTCTGCTTCTGCTTTCAAGGTTTCGAAAACCTCAGAAACAGCAGATAAAGCGCCTAAACGTTTGTTAGCAGCCAAAGCAGTCAGAAGGTTTTTACCTTCCGCGGTCAGATTGTCACCCATCACTTCCGTGAATACTGAGACCATTTGATCGTCTGAGTATGCTGGGTTTTTGATCATAGCTTCCATCGCAGGATCTTCAGAGATCGTTGCAAGGTTAACTAGTTCATCTGACCAAACTGCTAGGTTTTTCGCTTCCGAAGAAAGCGCAAAAACCGCTTCTGCATAAGGTCGTGCAATTGTCATTAGTTGTGCCATAGAGTCATCCTTAGATTGATTTAATCAAGGTTTCAAGCATGTCATTATGTGCTGCAGCATCTACTTCTTTTCCAAGAATTTTCTCTGCACCAGATATAGCGATTGAAGCAACCTCTTTACGAAGATCTTCACGCGCTCGACTAACTTCTTGCTCTATTTCGGCTTGGGCTGAAGCTTTAATACGGCCAGCTTCTTCTGTCGCTTTTACTTTCGCATCTTCTACGATTTCAGAACCACGCTTTTCAGCTTGACCTAGTATATTTTGAGCTTGTGTTTTAGCATCTTTAAGAACATCTTTTGCTTTCTGTTCAGCTAATTCAAGCTCATGCTTACCTTTCTCTGCAGCCGAAAGTCCGTCAGCGATTTTCTTCTGACGGTCTTCCATTAGCTTAGATAGGGGTGCCCACAGTACTTTGTTCACCAGCCAGATTAAAAGCATAAATGCGATCATCTGGATGAGAAGCGTTGCGTTAATACTCACAGTGGTTACCTCGCCATTTCGTTAGTTAATAATACTTGATTTACAGTCGGGTGGGATTAAGCACCAAGAGCTGCAGTCATTGCACCAACGAATGGGTTAGCAAATAAGAACCACATTGCGAAAGCTAGGATGATGAATGGGAAAGATTCCATCAAACCAGCGAAGATGAACATGTTAGTCATTAATGCTGGACGCATTTCTGGCTGACGTGCAATACCTTCAAGAGTTTTAGAACAGATAAGTCCCCAACCAATAGCTGAACCCAGTCCAGCAGCAGCCAAAATTACACCCACACCAATAGCAGTTGCAGCGTAGATATCAGCAATCATAGTAGCAGTTACTTCCATCGTTTTTCTCCAAAGTTTAAAGTTAAAAAAACATAGTTTATAAAAAAGCTTTTTACCTAAGTAGTGAAACTAAAGTAGGTGCGCTTAAACCCTTTTGGTGACATTAAACTAGTTAGACTAGCCTAATAGTCGCCTATTCCGTTAATTGCTATCAAGAGTAGCTTAATGACTCACTTCTGACTCATCTACATGTGCCATCCCAAGATAAACAATCGTGAGTACCATAAAGATAAAGGCTTGAAGAGTGATAACCAATAAGTGGAAAATCAACCAACCAAGATCCAGAATAATCTGTAATGGTGCCCAGAATAGAGCAGCGGCACCCACTGCTAAAGTTCCACCGATCAAAGCGATCAGTAGGAATACAAGTTCCCCTGCGAACATGTTACCGAACAGTCGCAAAGCAAGAGAAAGTGGTTTTGAAATTTCTTCAATGAATGTCATTACGATATTCACAGGTACGAAGAACTTTCCAAAAGGGTGGAAAAGGAACATCTTAGTGAAGCCCCACACACCCTTAATTTTTATGCTATAGAAAATAATCAGTATAAACACTGTTAAAGACATAGCCAAAGTCGTATTTAAATCTGTTGTAGGGACAATTTTCAAGAACGCATGAGAATCACCGGTAATCAACTGAAACAAATATGGGAATAAATCGACTGGAATCATATCCATGAAGTTCATTAACCAGACCCAGATAAAAATCGTTAGCGCTAAGGGTGCAATCAATGGGTTATGACCAGGAAATGCATCTCTAACGTTGGTTGCAACGAAGTCTAAAATTGACTCTACAAAGTTTTGAAACCCACCAGGTTCTTCTGTTGAAAGCTGTCTACCAAGACGAGCTGATACAAATACAATCAATGCACCCAGCAAAACACTTACTACTATGGTATCTAAGTTAAGAGTCCAAAAACCCTCACCAATGCTATTGTTTGTCAAGTGATGTTGAATATACTCGACAGTTCCCATCTTTTCAGCACTCAATGGTCTACTCCTTAATCAGTCAAACGTCTTTTACCCTTCAGATTGAAAAGCTGTCCTAGTTGCATCAACACAAAGGTTAATACGACTGGGAAAGCTTGACTCACATCGAGGAAAGACAGCCCTAAAACAAATAACACAGCTAATAGAACAAATCTAATCACTGCACTCATATATAAAATTAGTATTCCGGTTTTTGGATCATCTTCTGCACGAGCACTGGCTTTACTAAATGTAAAACTGAGCATCACTACATTCATGATCCCTATAAAAAACCGTAGCCTGCGCCTATCGCATGGCCTTGAGTTGCAAAAATTGCAACCATTATCAATCCAATCAGCCCCTGAATTTTGAAAGCTTTATCAAGATTTTTGATCATCTTCACTCTCTTTCTCTTTCAGCGGTGGATCTAATCGCTTAGTCAGCTGATGAACCTTTTGTATTCCCCCAATAAAGCCTAATACCGCACAACTGAGGAAAAACAGGGGCGTGGTATCAAAAAATTGATCCAACATATAGCCCACAATAAAGCCTGCAATAAGCATCGATGTAAATATCGACCCTGCGCTAATCAGTAAATAATTCGCCGCTGCGCCAGGTGGCTTTGTTTGCTCTCTATCAGGTTTGGTTTTATTTGACTCACTCATCCGATGGCAAACTCCGCTAATGATACTTTTTAGTCACACTCAATTCAAGCTAAATGGGCGCTCATGATAATGGTTTATGACCCTAAAAGCCAGCGTACTTAAACGTAAATTTGTCGTTTTCTCTTTAATACCCTGCTTTACAACTATATACTGTGATAATCAGTTTACAAACCACAACATGTACATAAAAACAAAGATGACCGTTCCATTAAATATTCTTATAGACTCCGATTCACTCAAAATAAATTTAATAATCGATTGAGCTCGTCCATGTCTTGATAACTAATTTCAATTTTGCCACGACCATTTTCTCGATGACTTATTTTAACAGGCGCTGAAATTCTGGCCGCCAATTCACCCTGCTTCAATAGCACCTCATCAAATCCAGACACGGCTTTTTTCTTTGCCGCACTTATTAATTTCTTAGGCACTAAAAACTGTTGAGCCGCCTCTTCGATCTCACGGACCGACCAGCCTTTGTCAATCGACTTATTAGCAAGCTCCTTCTGTACCTGTTCTGGCAAGCTAATAATCGCTCTGGCATGCCCCATACTCAATAGACCATCATGTAAGTTGTTCTGAATATCTTCAGGCAACTTTAATAATCTCAATAGATTGGATACGGCGGCTCGGGAACGTCCTACGGCATCGGCAACAGACTGCTGAGTTAACTCAAATTCTTTTAATAAACGTTGTAGACCAATGGCCGTTTCGATCGGATTAAGATCTTCACGCTGAATATTTTCAATCAACGCCATGGCCAGTGTCGCCTGGCTGTCTGCTTGGCGAATAACCACGGGCACTTTATCAAGCCCAGCTAACCTTGAAGCTCTCCAGCGTCGCTCTCCAGCGATTATCTCATACTTATCAGCGCCTATAGGACGGACAATAATAGGTTGGACAACACCCTGCACCTTAATCGACTCTGCTAACTCTTGCAGTGATTCATCATTGAACTGCTGCCTAGGCTGATATTGACCTGGTTGTAGCTGAGAAAGCGCCACCTTCTCAATGCGTAAATCAGCACTGCTATTATCCACCTTCTGCTTTGCGCCAATCATAGCGTGAATACCCAGCTTTCCCATTCCTGAACGTTTCTTAACCACGTAAACTCTACCTTTATTGACTATCTGATTTTGTGTTACAGCTGCGTTTTACGAGTTAACTCGTTTGCCAATGCCAAATAGGCAATTGCACCATTGGATGCGACATCATAATCTAAAATCGACTCGCCATGACTTGGCGCCTCGGCGAGACGTACATTTCGAGGAACAATCGTTTGAAATACCTTCACCCCAAAATGAGTTACTAACTGATCAGAGACATCGTTCGCTAAATTGTTACGACGATCATGCATGGTTCTTAGTAAACCGTCTATATGTAAATCGGGATTTAACTCGCTTTGGACTGTGTCGATCGTACTCATTAAAGAAGACAACCCTTCCAATGCGAAGAACTCACACTGGACGGGAACCACAATGCCATCCGCCGCCGTTAAAGCATTTAAGGTCAGCATATTGAGCGTTGGAGGACAATCTATAATGATCGCATCATACTGGTCACGCACCTTCTTCAAAGCCTTACGCAGCCGTTTTGGCCCCATACCGTCTTCTAACAGGACGACTTCAGCCGCGGTTAAATCCCCATTGGCGGGCAGCAAATCAATACCGGTTTGTTCGACCCGAACAATAGCCGCCTTGGTTTTACAATCCCCAACCAATACTTCAAAGATCGAAGCATTAAGCTCATCCTTATTGACACCTACGGAAACCGTCGCGTTGCCTTGAGGATCTAAATCGATCAACAGAACATTTTTACCCAAACGAGCTAAGGCGGCTGCCAAATTTACGCTAGAAGTGGTCTTCCCTACGCCGCCTTTTTGGTTGGCAATTGCAATCACTCTTCCCACGTACTGTCCTTATTTATTGCTTACTGTTGTTTTGCTAGAATCATTGTCTTGTAACGGTTACTGCTTTTGCTTTAAAGCCTTAATGAGCATACGCTCCGCAGCCAACCCCGGTATTTTCAACCGAATCGTCTCTTCAATAGTGACCAGGCCTGGTAGAGTTGTTAAATCCTCAAACTCTTGTTGCCCCTTCATAGCCCACCAAGCGCCCTTCTCTGATAGCAGATGATCTGTCCAGTGCAGCATATCTTGCATTGAGGCGAAAGCGCGTGAAATGACAGCATCATAGCCTAATGTAGGCTGGTAATTTTCGACACGGTCATGAATCACCTGGCTGTTGACCAACCCTAACTCCGCCTTAGCTTGAATTAAAAAACGAGTTTTTTTGCTATTACTGTCTAATAGATCAACTGTTTTATCGGGAAAACAGATTGCCAACGGAATGCCTGGCAAACCACCACCCGTTCCAACATCAATAATACGCTGACCTGTAATAAATGGCACCACGGCCAAGCTGTCTAAGAGATGTTTCGTCAACATCTCTTTAGGATCACGAATGGCCGTTAAGTTATAAACTTTATTCCACTTTTCTAATAAGGTCAAATATTGAATCAGCTGATTAACCTGAGTATCCGTTAATGATAAATCAAGCTCCGCCAAGCCCGCTTCTAATTGGGGTTTTAATGCTGTAAGCGTCATAAATTACCTAAAAAATTATTTTGTACAAAACGCCTAATAAAGGACGCTCTCCTTAAGATTCTTTAACAGCCGGCTCTACGTCAGAGTTTTTAAGGCTCTGACCACCACTTGCCCGTGCTTTTTTGATCGCAATCAATAAAATAGAAATTGCAGCGGGTGTAATTCCTTGAACACGACTCGCCATTCCCAAGTTAGCGGGTTTATGATCCCGTATTTTCTGCTTCACTTCATTTGAAAGGCCTGAAATACTATCCAAATCCAAATCCGTTGGAATTTCCACTGATTCAGAACGGTTCACTTTTTCAATCTGTTGCATTTGACGATCAATATAACCTGAATACTTAGCTTGTATCTCTATTTGATCGACCACAGTGGCATCCAAAATTCCCTCACCAAATACGTCCAATTCTGCCAACGCATTGTAAGCGACCTTTGGACGTTTTAATAAATCAAATAAAGTCTGCTCTTTACTCAAAGGCAAATCCATTAGTCCTTCAGCCTGTTTCGCTTCTGGGTGCGAAGGATAAATCCAAGTATCCTTTAAACGCGCGACCTCTTTCTCTAGCGACTCTAATTTACCTTGATAAGCCACCCAGCGCTCGTCATCAATTAAGCCCATCTCTCGCGCAATCGCTGTTAAACGCTGATCGGCATTGTCTTCACGTAACATCAATCGATACTCTGCACGAGAGGTAAACATGCGATAAGGCTCTTTGGTGCCCATAGTGACTAAATCATCTACCAAAACACCCAAATAGGCTTCATCACGGCGTGGATACCACTGATCTTTTAACTGCGCACGACGGCCAGCGTTAATGCCGGCCAAAATACCTTGCGCCGCCGCTTCTTCGTAACCGGTCGTGCCGTTAATTTGCCCTGCAAAAAAAAGACCGTGAATCGCTTCGGTCTCTAATGTTGGCTTCAAAGCACGTGGGTCAAAATAATCATACTCAATGGCGTAACCGGGACGCATGATTTGAGCGTTTTCCAAGCCTTTCATGGATTGTACAATTTTCACCTGCGTTTCATATGGCAAGCTGGTTGAAATCCCATTCGGATACAACTCATTGGTCGTTAAACCTTCTGGCTCGATAAAAACTTGATGCTGATCTTTGTCCGCAAAACGCAAAACCTTATCTTCTATCGACGGGCAATATCTTGGGCCAACACTGTCAATTTCACCTTGATCAGAATACATCGGCGACTGATCTAAAGAGGCTCTAATAACATCGTGCGTTTGCGGATTGGTGTAGGTGATATAACAGGGCATCTGCTGAGGATGCATAGACGCTTTGCCCATATATGAAAACACAGGAACCGGCACATCACCTTCCTGAATCTGCATCGCACTATAATCGACTGTTCGTCCATCAATACGCGGTGGCGTCCCCGTTTTTAGACGACCCACGGGCAATGCCAATTCACGTAAACGTGCCGCAAGACGGTTGGCTGGCTCATCACCGGCACGACCCCCTTCATAGTTTTCTAGACCAATATGAATGCGACCCGCCAGGAAAGTTCCGACCGTCAAAACCACTTGATTGGCATAGAACTTAAGCCCCATCTTGGTTTCAACACCGCGAATGTTATCGCCTTCTAAAATGACATCTTCAACCGGTTGCTGGAAAATACTCAAATTTTCTTGATTCTCTAAACGCACACGAATTGCTTGGCTATATAAAACACGGTCAGCCTGAGCTCGCGTGGCTCGAACAGCAGGGCCTTTTGAAGCATTTAACGTTCGGAACTGAATACCGGCCTCATCAATTGCCATCGCCATTGCGCCACCCAAAGCATCAATCTCTTTGACCAAGTGACCCTTACCGATCCCGCCAATCGCAGGATTACAGGACATCTGCCCAAGACTATCAATATTATGTGTCAGTAAAATGGTCTTTAAACCCATACGTGCAGACGCTAATGCCGCCTCTGTCCCTGCATGGCCACCACCGACCACAATCACATCATAACTGGTAAACGACTGTTCCATTCTTCAACCCCTGCGATGCCAAACATCACCACTAAATTAACCCTACAAAAAACCGGTATTTTTACAAGTTTTGTTGCTTTGCGTATTCAAAAAATAAGTAGCCTATTTTAGCACAAACTAACGCTAGCGGTTTTTTTGAAAACTGGCTTTTTAAAAGACCCTCAGACCACTTATAGAGCCATGCTTTTTTTAACGTATATAATGTGTATATTACTTAATAAAGCTGATTTCATCAGTCGCAAATCCCGTCAAAAAATAAGACATTCAGTAACGACGACCATCACGGCTAACAAACTATATGCATAAAATTCAAAAGAATAAGGCCTTGAAACTAAACCAGAAGATGAAAAAGAGCCAAAAAAAATCCAATTTTAAAGGAAATTAACAAAATTATATCCTGCTTTTTCAAAAAAAACCTAGAGCGCTCTAACTACTATAGGAACCGTAGTTAGAGGCGTTATGAAGCCTTCTGCACACCGGCATACCCCTTGAATAAAAAGTAGTTTATTAAAATTTATGGTATTCTATTAAAAATAATGAATAAATAATGAATAAATATTAAGGATTAATCCATGAAAAAGACACTTATCGCATCGGCTATTTGCTTAGCCTCATCCCCTGTTTTTGCAGAACTTACTGTAGAGCCTTATGGATCAATTAGAGCACAAGCTGAATCTGTAACGGTAGATCAATCTTCGGTAGATGCTGGGGAAGATAATTCTTACTCAGGCGTTAAAGATGCTTATTCACGTTTTGGCGTTATCGCAACTTATCCTTTAAGCAATGGCACTACACTTGGTGCCAAACTTGAAATCCCTTTCAACGTTCCACAAATGCGATCGGAAGATCCTTCTTTTTTCGATTACAAAGACCAAAGCGCTCCTAGAGTATATAAGTTAACAGCTACAGGGGATTGGGGTTCAGTGGCAATCGGTAAGCAATGGTTAGCTTATTACAACGCTGTAGCCTATCCAGTTGATTACTTCAGCTCTTTCTACTCTGGATTTGCAACCTATGCAGGCTTCAGACGTGAAGCGGCCACCTACACAACTCCAAGCTTTTCAGGGTTCAGCGCAACGGCATCCATGGTAGATTTAGTTGATGGGGGAGATGAGACTTATTTAGATACTACTCAGGCTTCTTTAAACTACTCACTGGATGGGTTAAGCCTCGCAGTGGCTTATCAAGACACTTACAATGGAAAAGCAGACTTACTGGGTGCATCCGCTGCTTACACCACAGGGCCTTGGCGTTTTGCAACAAAGGTAGAGCAACTGGATTCACCAGACGAAACCACCATCGGTGTTGATCCAATGATGTATAACTTGTATGCGTCATACCAGCTTAACGATTACACCTTTAAAGCCCACTATGCGAAAGGTGATATAACAAATGATTCAACTGCATATTACCAAGGCGACTCATACCACCTCGGGGCAGACTATCAATACACCAAAAACCTAAAGGTTTTTGTTGAGTATTTTTATGAAGAACGTGCCTATGCTATTTATACTCAAGACGCTGTTGAGTATAGTGCCCTAGGTTCAAATGTAACCAATGGTTCTGCTTTAGCCATTGGTGCAAGATACGACTTTTAAAGATGACTAAACAAACCGTTAAACTCAAAGTTGAAAACCTTTTTAAGGTTTTCGGGGATCACCCTAAAAAAACAATCGAGCTTGTAAATGAAGGCCTCGATAAAGATGCTATTTTTGCCAAAACGGGTAACACCGTCGGGGTCAATAATGCCAGCTTTGAAGTTTATTCGGGTGAGATTTTTGTCGTCATGGGGCTGTCGGGGTCAGGTAAATCGACCCTTGTGCGTCTGTTAAACCGCTTAATCGAACCGACTCAAGGCAATGTTTGGATTGATGGTGAAAACATTACTCAAATGTCAGATAGTCAGCTGCGAAAAGCGCGCCGTAAGAAGATATCGATGGTATTCCAATCTTTTGCGCTCTTGCCACATATGAGCGTGATTGAAAATGCCGCCTTTGGCCTAACGCTTGATGGATTTAGTAAAACTCAAGCGCAAAAACAAGCTCTAGCATCTTTAGAGCAGGTCGGCTTAGGGACTCATGCCAACTCATATCCATCGGAACTATCCGGCGGAATGCAGCAAAGGGTAGGGATTGCTAGAGCGTTAGCCACTGGCTCAGAAATCATGTTGATGGATGAAGCCTTCTCAGCACTTGACCCGTTAATTCGAACTGAAATGCAAGATGAACTGGTCAAGTTACAAGAAAAACCCAACGTACGATTATTTTTATTTCCCACGATCTAGATGAAGCTATGCGGATAGGTGATCGCATTGCCATTATGGAACAGGGTAATATTGTACAAGTTGGCACACCTGAGGAGATTTTGCGAAATCCAGAAACACCTTATGTCGAGTCTTTCTTTAAAGGCGTCTCGATGAGTGAAGTGCTCTCAGCCAAAAACATCATTAATCGCAAGTTCTTTTCTGTGCCCAAAAAGCAGAGCCAAGGACTAAAAACTTTGAGCCGTCTCTTAGACGATTCAGATCATGATTATGCTTATGTCACGACAAGCGACAAGCAGTTTATTGGTGTTTCAACTCTTGAGAGCATGCTACTTGCCGCAAAAGGCACAGATAAAGTCGAAGACTCTTATCTTAAAGGTGTAACGACCATTGATGCTGACACTCCATTAAATGACATCATTGGCCTAATGGCTGAGGCACCTTGTCCTTTGCCCGTTATCAATGAAAATAAGCAACTTATTGGAATAATGACCCGCACTAAACTCCTTAAAGCCTTAGATCCTAACTAGGAAGACTCTATGCCTGATAATAATCCATGGGGGACGGCTTCACAGCCGGAATCCACTAGCAGTTCTGTGGGAGCAAATGAAGTGGCTGAACCTGCTTCAAGCGCCTGGGGAACAACAGAAGCGACAACCAGTCAAAGCGCAGCACCACAAGCAGACTGGCTAAGCCAAGCGGGTACCGTTGATAATACACAAACAGCATTTTCTTGGACTGATCCATTTGCCGAAAAAATGATTCCACTGGATAACTGGGTTGAAAATGGCCTTGGTTGGCTCGTTGACAATTTTCGTGATGTATTTCAAGCGATTCGTATTCCTATTGATGTCATACTGACGGCCTTAGAAACCTTTCTACAAAGCTTAAATCCATTAGTTGTACTGGTTTTTTTCACAGTATTTGCCTGGCAAATTGGGGGACGTAAACTGGGAATACTCAGTGCCGCCTCCCTTTTAATTATTGGTCTGCTTGGGGCTTGGTCAGAGACCATGGTCACATTGGCACTGGTCTTTACGGCGGTACTGTTTAGTATGCTCGTGGGGATACCTCTTGGAATTTGGATGGGGAAATCTGATCGAGTTCAGGCCATCCTCATGCCGATACTCGATGCTATGCAGACTACCCCAGCCTTTGTTTACCTAATACCAATTGTCATGCTATTTGGTATTGGTAATGTGCCTGGGGTCGTTGTAACCATTATCTTTGCACTCCCTCCATTAGTTCGTCTAACGAGCTTAGGGATTCGTCAGGTACCGGCCGATTTAATTGAAGCAGGACAAGCGTATGGAGCACATCCATTACAAATGCTATTCAAAATCGAGCTTCCGGTGGCTAAACCGACCATTATGGCCGGCGTTAACCAAAACCTAATGCTTTCGCTCTCAATGGTGGTCATTGCTTCAATGATTGCCGTGGGCGGCTTAGGTCAGATGGTATTGCGAGGGATTGGACGTCTAGATATGGGTCTAGCGGCCATTGGTGGCTTATCCATTGTATTACTCGCAATCATGCTAGATAGAATCACGCAATCAATGGGAAAACCCAACAAGGATGCCAGCACTCACTGGTACCAACGTGAACCACTTTGGTGGATACTCAAGTTCATTCCAAGACTTCAAAACAAAGGATAATCTTATGAAAAAATTACCGCTCATTCTTTCAGCCACTCTATTAGTGGCTTCAGCGAGCCAATCTGCTTTGGCCGCAAAGGTAACCCCTTTTCAAGGGTCTATCGCCGAAGAAACATTCCAAACAGAAATTGTAAATCGTGCATTGGCTGAACTTGGCCATGATGTAGATAGCATTAAGGAAGTTTCTTATGCTGTGGCTTATCAACAGATTTCGCAAGAAGCAGAGTCTGACGACATCAGCTTTATGGCGGTGAACTGGGAACCTTTACATAACGCGATGTATGCCAAATTAGGCGGCGATAAGGTTTTTTATCGACAGGGGAATTTAGTAGAAGGTTGTGCACAGGGTTACCTGATTGATAAAAAACAGCTGAAAAATACGACATTAAATATATTAATGATTTAAAAGATCCAAAGATTGCCAAGCTCTTTGATAATGACGGCGATGGCAAAGCCGATCTTGCAGGCTGTAATCCAGGCTGGGGTTGTGAGAAAGTTATTGAGTATCAGTTAAATGAATTTGGTCTACGTGACTCCGTCACACACAACCAAGGTTTATACTCAGCGATCATCTCTGAAACCATCACAAACTTTGAGCAAGGCAAGCCAATTCTTTACTATACTTGGACACCTTACTGGGTTTCAGGCATTTTGGTCCCAGGTAGAGATACAGTTTGGTTAGAAGTGACTCATACGGCTCACCCAATAACCAAAGACACCTCTTTATCAAATGGTGCTAACTATGGCTTTAATGTCAATGCTATGCGCATTGTTGGAAACCATTCAATCGGTGACAAACACCCAGATGTTGCAAAACTGTTCTCTGTTATGCACGTTGACGTTAACGACATCTCTGCGCAAAATCAACTGATTAAAAATGGTCAAAACACAATGGTCGATATTAATCGTCATGTTGATGCATGGATCAAAGCTCATCAAAAAACGTTTGATGGTTGGGTTGCACAGGCCAAAGCGGCTAAATAACAAACCCACAGAAAAAGCACAGTTAAAAGCACGGTCCTACCGTGCTTTTTTATGTCTGAAATTCACGCAGACGTAAGATGCATTCACTCCTATCACACAGACCAACAGTGTCAGTCATTGCCTAATATAATCAATCTAGTTCGCTTATCGAAAGGCCTTTGTAGCTCATTTTAAAGACTCCAGGACTCCTAAATGCTCTTAGACCTATCCGTATAGCCGAACTCACTTTTAAGGCACATCAGCTCTATTGTGGTCGTACGTAATTTCTATAAAATAGTTCAATCTTTTACTATAAGCAATTTCTTGTTGCCTAAGTGCACTCTTAAGCAGATGATATAACCTTACAAAATATAAATGACCAGGCCTGGTCACTTTGAGAGGAACCAAATGATTCAGATAAACAAAGGTGTCGCTTTCCTCGGGTTGATAAGCGTTTTTGCGCTCTCATCGTGCGCTCTTACGCCACCAAAATCTTTAATGGATATCCAAGCAGGTGAGGTTTTTGTATTGGAAACCCCTTTGACAATCAGTCCCAATCACAGCCGAAGTTTTATTCAGTTTGGTGAAGTAACGGGCGGTTCATTTAATCGTCGTGAACCGCATTGCCGTATTGAAGTACGTAATTTAAGTGAACAGTCGCAAACTATTCAGCCGAAACGCTTTATCATCACCCAGGTGAATATCGATGAAGAGATGATTGCGTTACGAAACCAGCCCATACAACTGGCAATGAACGATTCAATCGCACCAACCACCATGACCGATGGTGTTTCTGCAAAGATGTTGGCTCTCGGTGGCTATGAACGTTCTGAAACCATGGATTTGGTTCATCTCTATTTACAATCAAAACAACAGCCTAATGTCTATCGATTGACTTGTTCGGGCTCTTTAAGCAATGGCAGTCCAGCTGACGCACCGAGAAGCTACCGACCACAGCGCCAACAGATTGAGAAAATTCTTGGGGAAATTGGCCATATAGAAAACGCCTCATCATAACCACTCTGGAAATAGCTCTCCTAGATAACTAAAATTATTTAAGGGGGCTTGATAAGGATAAGTAGATTATGTCGGTAACGAAAAATCTAGAATTGAACGGTTTATTGAAGGGATACATTCAAGTCGTAAGTGCAACAGTTTTAATTTCCCAGAACACCTCATTAGGTGTTCTGAATCCTAAACACTTTCTTGGGCGATTGTTGAGCTTATCAACAACCCAATCAATTTCTTCCTGAGTTACTTTATCGAAGTCTGTTCCTTTTGGAAAGAATCGTCTTAACAATCCATTGGTATTTTCATTGGTTCCACGCTCCCAAGAAGAGTAAGGGTGGGCAAAATAAAAATCTGTCCCAAGCTCTTTTGCCATCGTTTGGTATTGTGAAAACTCTTTGCCATTATCTGAAGTTAATGAATGAACAGGCCTGTTTAAAGCTCGTAATTGCTCAATGATGACAGCGCTAACGATGTCTGACTTTCTCGTGTTAACTTTAATGAAGCGAGCGATTCTAGATGTTCGATCAGTCGTCGTGT
>VCMH01000028.1_pt1 | contig 28762 bp, 31 predicted proteins | sample 3385031 | NCBI WGS metagenome assembly VCMH01 (sample SAMN11833398, study PRJNA544312) | saline spring metagenome | isolation source: microbial filaments from arctic saline spring | place: Canada: Axel Heiberg Island, Nunavut | collected 2010-05 | reverse complement strand
ACACGACGACTAATAACTGCGCGTTAGCAAATCCCATGATTTTTTGTAATACCAGACGCATTGGCCCGCTGTGCGTGACCAATAATACGGAGTCATAATTCTTTTGAATTAAATCTGACCAGGCCTGGTCGATGCGCAGTTGAAACGCCTTAAAACTCTCAGATTGCGGAATATCGTTTTCATAAGGGTTCTTAAGATAATGTGCGAGTGCTTGCGGATATTTTTGCTGGACGCTGGCAAATGGCAAACCATCAAACACGCCAAAATCTTTCTCTTGCCATGCTTGTTCCATGTCCAAATCTTCTGACCAGGCCTGGTCATGTTGCTGCTGGCTAAAAAGCGAACAGCGCTTAGCCGTGGAGCTTATCAGCACTTGGGCAGGTCTGATGAGACCGAGTTGATGCTGCATTTTCTGCCAACCTAAAGCCGATAATTCAGAATCCACTCGGCCTCTTAACCAGGCCTGGTCAAGACATTCACCATGACGTAACAGATCAATTCGCATCCGAGACATTGGCCTCTTCAAAAGTCGCCATATTGGCATGTAGCGCGCAGGCTAAACGAATAATCGGGATTGCCATCGCCGCCCCCGACCCCTCACCCAGTCGCATTTCAAGATCCATAATAGGCGTGACCTCTAACTGTTTAAACACAGCTTTCTGAGCCGGTTCGACCGATTGATGCCCAAATAACATCCACGGTTTTAGTTGCGGCTGCATTTCATAAGCGACCAAAGCGGCGGCACAAGAGATCACGCCATCCACCACGATGGGTAATCCTACTCGTCCACACTCTAAATAGGCACCGGTTAAGGCCGCAATTTCTAAACCGCCAACACAGCGTAAGACCGCTTCTGGCGAGTCCATCTCAGCTTGATGCAATAATAAAGCGGCTTCTAAAACAGTCTGTTTATGTTGCAGCTGTTGATCATTCACCCCCGTGCCTCGCCCGACTAAATCTGCAATCGGTTGTTGGCAAATCTGACTGATAATGGCGGTTGCCGCGCTGGTATTAGCAATGCCCATTTCGCCACCTATAAACAGATCTGCACCGGCATTAAGCGCGCGATCAACCGCCATTTTTCCTACTTGTAACGCACTGCGCAACATGGCATCGGTCATCGCGGGCTGTTTCGCAAAATTAAAACTGCCTGCTGCCACTCGATTAGAGATCAGGTTGGGCAAAGGTGAAACATCGTTTAAGACGCCGACATCGACCACTTCAAAAGCCGCTTTTTCCTGTTGCGCAATCACGGTAATTGCCGCTCCGCTCGCCGAAAAATTTTTAACCATCTCTTGCGTGACCACCGCAGGAAAAGCGGAGACGCCCTCATCGGCAATACCGTGATCGGCTGCAAACACTGAAATCCAGGGGGATTTTATCTGTGGGCAAACAACGCCCTGACAACCCGCTAATTGGATCGCAATATGCTCGAGTTGCCCCAAGGAACCTGGTGGTTTGGTTAATGTATTTTGACGCTGTTGCGCGCATTGCATCATTTCAAGATTGATTGGTTTCATAAATAGCGATTCGTTTTTTGAGGGGTTTAGAAATTATTAAGCATTATTACAAAGCATTACAAGTTATTAGAGATTATCAGGATGTTTATAAAACACCTATAGCCTGTCGACAGTGGAGAACATCAAACAGCCTTTAAGCTTGAGATGATGATTCAGATGCCATCGGTGATTTTAAGGAGAGTGCTTGACCGGCGACCATAAAGACCATGTTGTCTGACAACGCACCCACGTCTTGATGTAATCGGCCAAGCTCATCAACATACTGGCGAGTTAACTTACCCAGCGGCACAATGCCCATGCCGACCTCATTACTCACCAAAATAACTTCAGCGGATAGCGTTGCTAAACAAGCCAATAAAGCCTGTTTCTGCTCAACAAAACACTCCGCCTCGAGTAAATTAAGGGTCCATAAGGTTAAACAATCCACTAAAATGCAGTGCTGAGGATCATCTAATGACTTTAAGGTGTCGCTTAACGCAATCGGAGTTTCTAGCGTTTGCCAATGAAGAGGACGATCTGACTGATGCATCTCAATGCGCTGTCGCATTTCTTGATCCAGACTAAGCACCCCGTGTTCATCGACGCGCTCAACCCGAGCGGTTGCAATATAGAAAACCGTTTTACCTTGCGCTTCATGAATTTTAGCTAACTCTTCTGCAAATCGGCTTTTACCTGAACGAGCGCCGCCTAAAATAAAATGTCGCATATTGAATACTTTAACCTGAAATAGTGAAATTGGAACTTTTAATCTGAAATGCTGAATCCGGTCGACTTTTAACTGAGTCTGATTAAATCAAATTTAACTGCTCATGGTTTGAAAAATAAAGAAATAAATCATATAACCGCCATACATAACGACCATCACTATCGACATTAACGTAATAGGACGCAGGCCTTTCTGCTCTACAACAATTCCTTGTTGCGCCAACTTACGATTGCGGATTTTCTGTTTGATTATGTAATAAAGCAGATAGATGACAGCCAATAACGTTAGGAACTTTAACATTTAGACCGAACCTGACAAGCCCGACAAGAGCTGACGAACTCGAGCCAAATCTTCTGAGGTATCGACACCCACGCCCGCGTCGCACAAGGCATCCAATACCAGAATTTTTTCGCCGTGCCATAACACCCGTAATTGCTCGAGTTTTTCGACATGCTCTAAATCACACGCTGGCCACGCCACATACTGTTTTACAAAACCCGCACGATAAGCGTATAAACCAATGTGGCGTTTATAGGCCCAGTTTTCAGGGAGGGTTTGACTGTTTTTCAGGAAGGTATCCCGCGACCAAGGCAACGGCGCGCGACTGAAATTAATCGCACAATGATTGACGTCCCTACTGACTTTAACGGCATGCGGGTCAAATACGGTTTCAACGTCATTAATGGGTTCACACAAGGTTGCCATTGGAATATGCGGATGTGCTTCTAACCCTTGCGCAACTTGGTGAATCAGATCCGGCGGCAACATGGGTTCATCACCTTGCACATTGACAATAATCTCGTCGTCCTGCAACCCAGACAGCTCTATAACCTCGGCAATCCGTTCCGTTCCGGATTGATGATGTTCTGCGGTTAAGCAAACCTCAGCACCAAACCCTTCACAAACGGCTTTAACCTCGAGAGACTCGGTGGCAATAATAATACGCTCTGCGCCGGATTTTTTGGCTTGTGACCAAGTCCACTGAATCATAGGTTTGCCATGAATATCCTTCAACGGTTTGCCTAGCAAACGACTGGATTCAAAACGGGCTGGAATAATGACGGTAAATGACATAATGGGCTAAATTCTCTTGCGAACGTTTACATTGATTGACGTTTATTTACTTCTGTTTACGGTAAGTTTCAACGTCTTCTGCGGATAAAACGCGTGCTTCATCTTCTAGCAAAATAGGAATACCATCTCTTACTGGATACGCTAAATTGGCAGCCGTAGAGATGAGATCTTGGCTGTTTTTATCGTAAATTAACTTCGTTTTACTCACTGGGCAAACTAAAATTTCTAATAATTTAGGATCCATTTAATTCTCTTTTTTTAGGCTTGTCGAGCGGTTTGGTTTAGTACCATTAAATTATGGTTTTAATTGCTGCAATAGCTGTGTTAATAACTGATTATCACCCTCATCACAGATGGAAGCCACTTCTAAATACCACCAGTTCGTTTTTTGATGCGTTTTGGCAATTTCGATACATTTTACCGCATCTTTCTCTGTCATAAGTAAGGGTTTTTCATCATCAAAGCCTGAAAAATCGGCTAAACGATAAGCATAATGGTCGGCAAAGGGGTGTGACGTGATTGAAATATCCAATTCTTGTAAGGTTTCAAAAAACCGTTGTGGGTTTCCAATTCCCGCGATTGCATAGGCAGACTGGTTAGCAAAAGCATCTATAGTAAGGGTTTCATTAGAATTCATTACTTGCCTGAAACAGACTGGCGCCAAGTTCATTTTAAACTGAGCGACTTTCGTAACTTGTGTAACCGATGTCAGAGGGTACTCTTTATCGGCCTTTAAGCCATTCCAAATACAGAAGTCAACTTGATTGAGTCGACTCATTGGCTCTCTTAAAGGGCCGGCAGGCAGGCAACGTTGATTACCAAACTGGCGTTGTGCATCAATCAGAACCACTTCAATATCACGAGCCATCGCATAGTGCTGTAGACCATCATCACAGATAATGACATCTAACTTAGTTTGACTCTCTAACCACTCTTGTTGATTGAGCAGCTCAATGGCCTGCGGACGTTTAGGGGAAACCGCAATAAGACACCCCAATTGCTTGGCCAATAAAACTGGTTCATCCCCCACCAATCTAGGATCACTCTCAGCCGTCACCAACAGTGGCCAGGTTTTAGAGTGACCGCCATAACCCCGGCTGATAATGCCTACGTTTAAACCCTGGGCTTGCAGTTGCAACGTTAGCCAGATAATAAACGGCGTTTTACCACTGCCGCCGACGACGATATTGCCGACCACAATCACCTTAGCTTGAGTTTGGCGTAACGGTGGCAGCTGTTGAAATTTGTTCAGGCGCCGAGATGCTTCCCAACAGACCAGTTTAGCCAGTGGGGAAAGCAGCTTGGTTTGCCATGTATTGTGGGTCCAAAAAACTGGCCAGCTCATTGAAATAAATGCCCTTGTTGAGAGTTTAAACAGGCATGATGATACCATTTACGCTGACTTTTGCGTGCTTCTTGCCGCAAATTAATACCAGATTTAGTGACCTCAAATTGCAGTGCACCGGAACAAGCCGTATTCCACCACTGAATTGGCCTAGACTCTCTCTTGTTTTCAATACGTTTTAACACGGCTTTATTGGGAAAGCGGTAACGATTTAAATAGCCTGCCGAAAACACTACTTTATTTGGCGAAACCTGATTTAACCAGTCCTGACCAGTCGAGTATTTACTGCCGTGATGTCCAGCAATCAATAAATCACTCTTTAATTTTTGTGGCTTTTGGGCAAACTGTTTGATTAAGACGGCTTCGCCTCTTTGACTTAAATCGCCAGTCATTAAAATGGAGTGCTGACTGGCTGTGATTTTTAAGACACAGGACAAGTCATTATCGGAATTCAAGGTCTGCCCTATTTCAGCCGCGTCTGGCGATAAGATCTGAAACAGAACCCCATCGACCTGCCAGGACTCTCCTTCTTGGCACAATGAAAAGAGTGGCCTATTTTTTGAATCCTTGTTATACAGTTTGTATGGCTTGCCTTTTAAGCGGTGATTCATAATCTCAGGCTGACCACTGAAAGCTTCTTTTACAGGCAAGTTCTGTACAAGGCTCAAAGTGCCACCCGCATGATCGGAATCACTGTGACTAATCACCAAAGTGTCAATCTTACCCCAACCTTGAGACTTTAAATAAGGCAAAACGGCTAATGTAGCGCCATCCAGACTCTTTCCCATTTTCGGACCCGTGTCGTAAACTAAAACACTACTTTTCGTTTCAACCACAACGGCCTGCCCTTGACCAACATCCAAAATGGTCAACCAGGCCTGGTCAACTTGCGGGCGATTATTGGTAGGCAACATTAAACTTATCATCGTCAATAACAGCCCAGCAAAAGCAATTTTTTTATGTCGTGTGGACTTTAAAATAAGCAGGGCAAAGATAAAGGTATACATGGAGAGCAACCAAATCAAAGAAGCACCTGTAAATCCAACGGTACTTTGGGGCAAGCTATCTAACCACTGTAGATACTGCCAAAAAAGGACCCACAGCTCGTCGAGCCAGTGAATCATAAACTGCCCCCATTCAATGGAAATCATGCCTATCAACGCACTCAAAAATAACAAGGGTAAGCCAATGAAACTGATAAAAGGCACGGCAATCAAATTGGCGATAAAACTATAGAGAGGCAAACTATGAAACGCCCAAATCAAAAAGGGTGCTAGTCCTAAGGTTAGTAAGCCTTGAAGCCACAAGAGCTGTTGCCATTTTGATCGAGTACGCAGAAACGGCAGTGCTGCAAAAATCAACCCTACCGCAATAAACGATAACCAGAAACCGAAACTTAATACCGAGCGACTATCCCATACCACAATTAAAAACGCCGCAAATCCCAATGCGGACCAGGGCTGAAAGGTTCGTCTAATGAGGACAAAAAACAATACCGCCACAACCATCAACCATGCTCTTTGAGTTGGGATTGAAAATCCTGATAGGGTTAGATAAAGGGTTGCGAATAACAAGGCACCCGACGCAGCAAAACCCGGTAAATTAACGCTTTCAATACGGTAGACACCCAGCCACCACAACCCTTTGAAAAGCAGATAACCTAAAGTGGCTACAATGCCCATATGTAAGCCTGAAATAGCGAGCAGATGAATCGTTCCAGTATTGCGTAAAATCGACCAATCCTGAGTCGAAACGGCCGATTTATCGCCCAGCGTTAAAGCCTTATAGAAATGGCTGAATGCACTTTCTGAAAATACTTGCTTTAAACGTTCTGATACCAAGATTTGCCACTGATAAAAACCGAATACAGAAGGTTCTTTGATCCTTTGTAACAGAGGCGCTTGAGAATTTCCTGCGGAATCACGTTCATGTTTGGTTCTATTTTTAACATAGCCTTTGGCCGCAATATGCTGCTGAAATAACCAGGCTTCATAATCAAAACCTCCTGGATTCAAGGAGTAGTGATTCGCTTTAAGTTTAACGCGCATTTGCCATACTTCCCCCAATTCAGGCAGAGGTTCAAAGGCTAAGCGCTCTGTATCAGAAACATACCAGTTAACAGAGACAATAGGTTTTGACCAGGCCTGGTAGGTTCTCTCATTTATTGCATTATCTGCTTGCAAAGAAACCTTACTGGTGGCGTTAGCATTACCTTTAGATTCAAGATAAACCTTATCCAGCTGAATCTTATAGGTAAATCGAGACTTGTGCGCGTATGAGGGTTGCGATGAGGCTTCAATTATTTGTCCAGAAATCCATACAGGCTGATTCAAAAGGCTCTCAGGAATGACTGGCGTAAAAAAAGACTGCAAAAACGCCCAGCTCAAGCCTATAATGAGTCCGAATAGAATATTTAACCCGGTATGCACACGCTGTCGAAAGCCTCTGTTTTTTTGACTTAATCCTGCCAAAAGCGGGCTAAAGCGCACTATCAAAGTCATCGTTATTGCCAGACACACGGCAATCACTCCACACCATAAAGGTGGAAACGTAACGAGTTGATAGAAGATCAACACGGTAAACAGAAATGCCAAAACAAAATGAAGAAACATGCCAAAAAAACTCATTAGACGTTACATTCCCACAGCAGATAAAATAAAAAACATGAAGGCCTTAAGCTTTCTAGGGACTTTATTACACGATCCGAACATTTGGCATCTACAACGTCACTCTGTCTCTAAAGCGTTTATCATTGGACTTTTTTGGATGGCGATTCCCCTTCCAGGTCAAATGCTTTTCGCTGCGCTTTTTGCCATATTCTTTAGAGCCAATCTACCGTTGAGTGTCATTTTATGTTGGATTAGTAATCCACTCACCATGGGGCCTATTTTCTATTTCAATTATGTTGTGGGTACGTACATCTTAGGGCAACATACGAGTGAAAACTTAACTTTCGAACTGAGTTGGCATTGGATTATCAATGTACTGGGTGATGTGTGGCAACCTCTCTATTTAGGCAGTGTTGTGGTTGGCCTCTCTCTAGGCGCTATCGCCTATTTTGTTATTCATGTACTTTGGCGCCTACATGTTATTAAACTCTGGCAAGAACGCAGCAAAATCAGAAAAAACCGTAAGAAAGAGTTACAAAAATAAGTTGTCTAGCTTATTAGGTGAATATTGACCTGATTTAAACTGCTCTATTAATGTTTCTAGCTGCAAGATTAAGCTTCATTCAAAACAACTTAAACCACTAGGCCTGCTTATTTATGGATTTTCTAACCTTTAAAAGCTTTATCAGTATTGAAACGCTTATTGTGTTCTATTACATGGGCGCCATTGTCATGCCCATCGGACTATTCTTGTCACTGGCTTGGTTTATACAAAAATTCAGCCTGGTTAAAAACAGCCTAGAACAAGGTAAAAAACAGCTCTGGAGTCGATTGACAGGTTTACAGAAGTTTAAAACTTTGCTCTTCTTGATAGCAATATTTCTATTTATGGAACTTTTTTGGAGGATGTTATTTGAATTTTTAATTGCTTATATGCAAATTAGAGACGCTTTAGTCACCTTTCCTTAGAAAGGAGAGCTTAAAAAATACTTTATTCTTTGACTGATCAAAAGAAAAACATCCTACAGCGGTCTTATAACGACATTCCGTCTATTTCTACTTCTGTTTAAATGCTATTTATTGAATCTATCTGAACTTATTTACAAATATAGTTTGACAAAGATAATTAAAAGACTATACTCACTCCTAGCTTGAAAGTTCGTTTTATCTTTATGCACAATGTCGAAGCCTAGTAATAGTTTTCGTCCTGTTCTTCATTAAGTAATCGCAACACATTTCAGCCCAACTTGTACTCTTAATAATAAGAATACAACTAATTACAAATGAAAAAATAGGATACAAATAATATGTCTACTACTACTGGTACAGTAAAATGGTTTAACGAGTCTAAAGGTTTTGGTTTCATCGAGCAAGAGTCTGGTCCTGATGTGTTTGCACATTTCAGCGCTATCCAAGGCGGTGGCTTCAAAACTCTAGTTGAAGGTCAAAAAGTTGAGTTCACAGTAACTCAAGGTCAAAAAGGACCTCAGGCAGAAAACATCGTAGCTCTTTAATTAGACTCGATATGGTTTGTTAATTCAAACCATTGCCTCTTCTCTCTTTGAGAGTTGAAACTAAAAAGGGCAAGTCCAAATGGACTTGCCCTTTTTATTGCCTAAACAAAAATAAAAATGAACTCCTAAAGCTATTATCATTCATTAAACCGTTAAACTATTCGGTGTGAAAAGCATTCGCTAACAGCAAACCCCTTCCACATCCATAACTTAACTATTCAGACTTCACATTCATAGCTTGTAATGCCGCGATCACTTTCTGATTAACCTCTTCTGCAGGCAACCCGGTTAATAACCCTAAAGCATCATCAATATGGCTTATGGTATAGATATGAAATTGACCCTTTTCCACAGCCGTTCTGACTTCTGCATTCAGCATTAAGTGACTGGCATTCGCTTGGGGTACAATCACACCTTGCGTGCCAGTCAAGCCGCGTGCACTACAAATCTTATAATAACCTTCAATCTTCTCGTTCACCCCACCGATTGGCTGAATCTCACCAAACTGATTTATCGAACCGGTAATCGCCAAATCTTGACGCATTGGAACGTGTGCAAGAGAAGATAATAGTGCCAATAATTCTGCAGAGGATGCTGAATCCCCCTCAACACCACTATAAGATTGCTCCATGACAATCGAACCACTGAAACCAAGCGCTTTCTGCTTCATATAGCGACCACGAATGTAACCTGAAAGGATCAACATCCCTTTAGAGTGAATCGGCCCAGCCATATCGACTTCACGTTCTATATCCAATACCCCCTCATCTCCTGCCGAAGCTTGAGCGGTAATTCGCACGGGTTGACCGAATGATTGTCGACCCACCGTCAAAACCGTCAAGCCATTCACCATGCCGACATGCACGCCATCCGTCGAAATCAAAACCTGCTGCTCTGTAATGGCGCGGTGATAATACTCTTCCATCAGTCCAGTATGGAAATCACGCTGAAGAATGGTCGATTCAATGGTTTCGCGATCGACTCTATCCTGCCCATTAGCACGTGCAAAGGCATTTGATTCCGCTAAAACATCTCTCAATATCGCTTTATTGGTATAGAGACGACTTTCATCCTCTACCATACGTGAGGCGTATTCAATCAGTCGCTCGTAGGCTGAAATATCCACTGGCAAATCATCCCAATCCAATATTTCTGCAGCCAACTGTTTCGCCAGGGTCATTTCGTGCGCTGGTGTCCGAGAAAGCTCAATCTCAAACTCAACCTGCACTTTAAACAAGCGATCAAATTGAGCATCGATTTCCTGTAATGCATAAAAATGTGACGATTGCCCCACCAGGATAAGTGTCAGGCTTAAAGGAAAGTCCGGCAGATGATAAGGCACGACACTGCTAGAAGAAGGGATTTCAAAGCTGAGTTTTTTACTCATTAAAGCGGCTTTTAAATTAGACCAAATTTCAGGATCTTTTAATAAAGCCTGAATATTGACAATCAGATAGCCACCATTAGCTTGTTGTAGTAAGCCGGCTTGATGATTCATCGCCAGAGTGACGGTATCTGCGGAGTTGGCTGTCGCCGAGTTAATGGTATAACCGAACAACTTAGGATTAGTGGTATTTTGCTCGTAGATAATAGGCGCATGCTCTAAGCCGCGATGATCAACCAATAGATTTACTTCAAAAATCGCTAAGCCTTGTTGCTCTGAAAAGAGGTCTTCCACACTCGACTGCGTACTCGCCGTCACCTGATCGCCCGTCTGATCCCAGAATAGGTGCAACTTTGAAACGACCGCATTCTGCAACGCTTCTAAATAATGGGTAACTTCAGGCGCCTTTCCAAACTCTACCTTTAAAGCCTCGACCAAAGGCGTTAGATGCTCATTCGCTACTTCAGTATTTAAGCGTTTACCGGTATCTAAATACTCATGTTGTAAAAATGGGAAGTGGGTTAAACCCTTATTTAAAGCGGTCTCTACCTGATCAAATGCATCCATATATTGCTTTTGAGTGGCTTCATCAAACGCTTTTAAATCTATCGCGCGATACTGCTTACCCTCAATCAATGCCGTCAAAATAAAACTATTTTCACTTTGAGTTATTTCTATATTAAGCGCTTCTGCCAAACTATAAGCCGGCTCTAAAATACGCTCTTGCTTAAGGATTAGATCATTTTCTAACTGCTGGCTTCTGAGCTGATAAGCATGACCATCAAACAATACTGGCAGCTGAGTTTTAATCTGCGTTACAAACGTTTCTAAGGCCGTTTTGAATTGATACCCTATCCCTGCTTGAAAATACAAATACTGGGTTTTATTCGACTCAGTGAAATCGGAAACTAAGACAACATCAGACGGTAAAGGCATTTGACTCGCTGTTCTTTTCAACATCGCCTTAGTCATACCAATCCGACCAACACCTGGCTCACCCATAATAAAGATGTGATTATGGTTACGCTTTAAATGCAGTCCAAAATTAAGAGACTGGTAAGCGCGAGGATGAAAATGTTGCATAAAATCTAAAATTTCAGACTCTTTACTCTTTGCCTTTTCTGGCTGAAAAGCCGATGAATCTAATTTCGTAAAACGGTATAACTGCGGGGCGGATAGTTTTTCCATAGGGGAATTTTCTACTCTATAAGTTTGTGTTGAACATTCAACCAATTAAGTATTCACTATAACAAAAAAGCCCACTATTAAGAGCGGGCTTTTATTGAGAATAGCGCTTTTAAGACATTTTAAAAATTAATAGTCTTCGCGTGGTGGATTCGCATGTATTTTATGAAAGGTTAAATCAGCACCTTGGTATTGCTCTTCATCACTCATACGAATTGCAGAGACTTTATTAACGATGACATAGACAATATAACCGCCGACAAATGCAATGCTAATACCAATGCCGGTACCGATGATTTGAGATATTAATGAAACACCACCTAAACCACCTAAAGCTGTTGAACCAAAAATCCCTGCGGCAATCGCCCCCCACATACCACAAAGACCATGTAGTGGCCAAACGCCTAGAACGTCATCCATCTTTAGATGCTTCTGGGTCCACGTAAAGGCCTTAACAAATAACGCGCCGGCCACTATACCAATGACTAAAGCGCCTAAAGGACTCACCACATCTGAACCGGCGCAAATCGCCACCAACCCGGCTAAAGGACCGTTATGAACAAAACCTGGATCTTTATTACCCACAAAAGTGGCTGCTAAGATACCACCGACCATCGCCATCAAAGAGTTCATGGCCACTAGACCTTGAATGCCACCGACCTGTTGCGCCGACATGACATTGAAACCAAACCAACCCACCGTCAGAATCCAAGCACCTAATGCAAGAAAAGGAATACTGGATGGCGGATGAGCATGTTTGATTTTGCCATGCTTATCATAACGACCATGACGAGCTCCTAAAACCAATATGGCCGCTAAAGCGATCCAACCACCAACAGCATGAACAACAATAGAACCTGCAAAGTCATGGAATTCTGCACCAAATTCTGCTTTTAGCCAAGCCTGCACACCAAAATTACCATTCCACGCCAACCCTTCAAAGAGGGGGTAAACAAACGCCACTATCAAGAAGGTCGACATTAAAACAGGGTAAAAACGGGCTCTTTCAGCAATCCCGCCTGAGACAATCGCAGGAATGGCTGCAGCAAAAGTCATCAAGAAGAAGAACTTTACCAATTCATATCCAGACTTTTCGGTCATCGCTTGAGTCAATTGCCCATCGATGTTAAAACCTAAGAAAACACCATAAGCCACACCGTAACCGATAAAGAAGTAAGCCACGGTGGACACGCCTAAATCGCTCATGATCTTAACCAAAGCATTGACTTGGTTTTTATGTTGCACCGTGCCAACTTCTAAAAAAGCAAAACCTGCATGCATAAAGAGGACTAAAATAGCTCCTAGTAATATAAACAAGACATCTAAACTGGTTGTTAGCTGTTCCATTGTGCGCCCCGATGAGCCTAGTAAGTTTTACTAAGGGTTAATTTTAAATAAATAAGTTGGGAAAATTGTACCAGAATGAAAGCCACATTTTCTGTAAAAACCACCCCTATTACGCAACTTTCATGCCCACTGTTTGATGAATATCAAGTAAAAGTCTGGATGAAACGCGAAGAGCTGAATCATCCAACGGTGCAAGGCAATAAATTGCACAAACTGAAGTGCAATATTGATGAGGCTGTACGACAACAGAAAGACAGTTTACTCACCTTCGGAGGGGCTTATTCAAACCATATTGCAGCCACTGCAGCCGCGGCCAAACAAGTCGGACTTAAAAGCATCGGTTTTATCCGGGGTGAAGAGCTTGCATTAAGACCTGATAAATGGAGCCCAACCCTTAAGCTCGCTCAGCAAAACGGCATGACACTGTACTTTATAAGTCGTCTTGATTACCGTGAAAAAAACGACCTGACACCCTGCAAAAGTTGCAATCTGAATTCCCGCAGGCTTATATTCTTCCAGAAGGTGGATCCAATATCTTAGCCGTACAAGGCTTTGAATCTCTAATGACGGATATTGAAATGCAATGTCCTGACTGGACACATCTTTATACCTCTGTTGGCACAGGTGGCACTTTAGCAGGCCTAGTGAGCTTTGCTAAATTCAACTCAAATCGAACCCTTATAGGCGTTGGCGTTTTAAAAAATGCAGACTATTTAACCCCTTTCATTGAACAATGGATTCTTCAAGTAACGCCTCATAACCCAGTCAATCAATGGCAACTTTTAACGCAGTACCACATGGGAGGTTACGCCAAAAAAACAGCGGAACTACTACAACAAATGTCTGATTTTGAAATGCAATTCATGATCGATTTGGAACCCATTTACACCGCCAAAATGATAATGGCTTTTTATGATCAACTGCAAAATAATCTAATAAAACCTGGTTCAAAAGTAGTTCTATTGCATACAGGAGGTTTGCAAGGAAACCCTGAAAAACTGTAACTTACAAATCCAAACCCACAAAACGGAAACCCTTAAATAAAATGATTTAATATTCATCAATTAAGGTCACTTTAAAACAGATAAAGCAGATAAAAAAACTATAAATAACATTAAAGTTAGCCTGTAACAGATTGATTAAGTAGAAATAAATATTAACTCTTAAAGTAACTTCTCAAACAAAAACCTACCTCCAGAAAAACCGAAGACAGCCTGACTTCATCCAACTTAAAACCTGAACAAGTTGTCAGATAGTTCTACGTTTCACCCCTTAATTTCTGATCAAAACCTTTCCAAAAAACAACCTAAATAACGCTCTTAAACACTCACCACTGTTTCAATATTAAACCACCAGGCCTGGTTACAATCTCCAAGAACAATACCTCTCTAAAATCAATAATTAAGCACAAACACGACTCCGCGATTAAGTGCATTAGATGTTTTAAAACGCTCTAAATTTAGCGCGTCTTTTTGACCTAGTGATAAGTTATTTTTGTTATCATCCATAGATAGAATTGAAATGCTTTTTTATAAAAATTCCTTATAATGCCCTAATAAAATTAATGATCGTATGACGGAGTACCCATTATGAATATTACTATCCTTGGCACTGGTTTTGCCGCCTTAACGGCCGTAAAACAAACTCGTAAAAGTGCGCCAAAAGCCAATATTACCGTAATTTCCCCGAAAGAGGAGTTGATCTACTACCCTAGTCTTATCTGGATTCCGTCAGGTTTACGAAAAGGCGATGATCTACGAGTTAATTTGCACAATTTCTTTAACCGTCAGAATGTTCAATTTATTGAAGGCACCGTACAGAATGTGACCAATGGTGGACGTACCGTCGTCACGGAGAATAGCGAATACCAAAATGATGGTCTTATTATTGCCACCGGTGGCCGTTTTATCAAAAAACTGCCTGGTATCGAGCATGCAATCACTCCTTGTGAAGGCATTCCTGCCGCAGAGAAAATTCGCGACCGTTTAGATTATATGAGTGGCGGCACGATTGCCATTGGCTTTGGTGGTAATCCTAAAGAACCTTCCGCAATGCGTGGTGGCCCGATGTTTGAATTCCTCTTTGGAATTGATAATCTACTCCGCAAGCAAGGCCGTCGTTCAAAATTCAAAATCGTCTTCTTTAACCCTGCACCAGAACCTGGAAAACGCTTAGGGGCTAAAGTGCCTGCTAGCCTGACAAAATTGATGATTAAGAAAGGCATTGAAACCCACTTAGGCCACAAGATGGTCGGCTTTGAAGAGAAACTCGTCAAAACTGAAGGTGGCGAATTTTCTGCGGACTTGATTCTCTTTATGCCAGGTATGACAGGTCCTTTATGGCTAGCGAACTCTGAACTTCCTAAATCTGTCGGAGGGATGATTACAGCCGATATGAACGCTAAGGTTGAGGGCTATGACAATGTTTATGTTGCCGGTGATACAGGATCATTCCCTGGCCCTGATTGGCAGCCAAAACAAGCTCATGCCGCAGATCTACAGGCCGTTGCAGCGTCTAAAAATCTAATTAAATCCTTAAACGGCCAATCAGACTTTGAACCCTTTAAACACGAACTCATCTGTATTGTTGACACGCTTAAGCACGGCATATTGATTAAACGTACCGAAAAAGGCACCACCCTACTGCCGCCTTGTCGTTTACTGCATTTTGCCAAACGTATGTTTGAGTGGCTGTATTTACGTCAATATAGATAAACCCTCGACCCCCACACCAAAACCAAAGGAAAAAACCATGCAACAGAAGATGTTTAAAGATAAGTATCCAATTTTTTCACTTGAATTCAGTAAAGCCGAGTCAAAATTTGCGACCACTCCAGCAATTATTGAATATTTACATGGGTTAATTGAAGCAGATCCAAAAGCCGTTAATATTGCTATATTTGACCACTATACTCATACAAAAAGTGTTGATGGTGTGATTAATCCAGAGATCTCTGATGCACAAAACATCAATTTTTTGTTTTGGTTGGGAATTGCCTTCAGCCGATCCTGTTGCTGTCCGCCCACGCTCGTTTGGTGTGACTGAATTCAACGACAAGTTCATCGTTAACTTTATGGAAGCGCCTAATCCTGTTGCTCAGGAGATGATGGTGACTTGGGTTAACAGCTTAGTCAAATAAGAGCCTTAAAGATATTTGCTAAACTCTTAATTGATTAAACCCTTCATGACTTATGTCCTGAAGGGTTTTTTTATGCCTAATTTTAAAGCTATCTGACCAAAAACAGCTAAATCCTTCTGCCTTTTTCTAGCCATTGATTTACACTAGCTGTATCTCCATTAAGTTTACATTCAGGCTTGTTGTTCAGATTACTATTCCAATTCAGAGCCTATAAAGGAAGTTTTATGCCGAAACAGTTTGACCGCTCTCGCGTTATTCCAGCCATTACACTACTATTTTTTAGCGTAATGTTCACTCTATTCAGCCCCGCTCAGGCGTCTGAAACACTTGTGAAAACAGATGCTGCGTTGCAACTGCATATAGATTTAATTGAAGTCGCGCTTAAAACGGATTCTTACAATAAACGCTGCCGTGGCATTAGTACGTCTTCAAACCTTCACCAAGTAAATCGCTTATATGTCACGAAGTACAGCCTTACCTCCAATAACTTTATAAAAGACTATATTAATGAAGATGTTAGAGCCCTTAAAACAGTGCGCGAACATACCCTAAATAAACTGTTAGCCAAAACAGGTGGCTGCGAAAAAGCAGAATCACAGGATTGGGTAAAACAGCTGAAACCAGATTTTAAACGCCTATATGAACAAGCTGAGAAGTCACCTTGGTATCCTGAATAGCCCAATAATAGAACCCTCTACCCATGACTAGCCGAGCCAATTTAATTACCCGAGAAGGTCGCACTAAGCTTGAAAAAGAACTCGATTACCTTTGGAGGGTCGAGCGCCGTGATACCACAGTTTCTGTCACCGAAGCCGCTGCGCATGGTGATCGTTCTGAAAACGCGGAGTACAAAGAAGGTAAACGCCGTTTGCGAGAGATTGATCGACGCATTCGTTTTTTAAGAAAACGTTTGGATGTATTACATATTGTGGAATATTCGCCACAACAAGATGGCAAGGTCTTTTTTGGTGCTTGGGTGGAGTTAGAAAATGAGGATGGAAAAGTCGTTCAATACCGCATTGTCGGAGCCGATGAATTTGATCCAACGAAAAATGCCATTAGTGTCAATGCGCCCATGGCGCGTGCCCTTATTGGTAAAGAGGTCGATGATGAGGTGGTGGTTGATACTCCGCTTGGCAAACAAGAATGGTTTATTAATGCGATCCAATATAAACCGTTTGAAAGCGCTTGATAATCATCTGATTTACAAACTCTCCCTGCGCTCTCATGGCTGTATAAAGCCGCAGGACATGCCCTGCGCTCACATAGCTTTATAAGGCCGCAGGACATGCACTGCACTCCTACGATCTTGTAAAGATCGTAGGACATACCAGGCCTGGTCAAATACTTTAGATTTTCGCTTTGACACAACTGACAAAACCTTCACACAAACACTTGCTTTTTATTTGACCGCTTTAACGGTAAAATCATTAACAATCTACTCTCTTCTTTTAAAGGTTACTCATGGATATTTGGTCAAAACTATTTACTTACTCAAGTGCTGCGATCGGCGCCGTTGTTTTACTGGTCGCTCTCATTGTATTGTCGAACGCTCAAGATGGCATGTTAACCGTAGAAGGCCTGCAACACCTTGAAGCACCTTTAACGTCATTTTATGAAATGATGCTGTTTTTCATCTATCCTTGGATGGCTTTATCACTGTTTATCTTTGGCCGATTTCTATATCGTACCTTTATTCAAAAATGATCAGCGGTTAGGGTCAAGACCCCGGTAAAGCACCACTATTTTGTAACGTCTTATAAATAGCTTCCGCCAAGGTTTGATAACCCAGCGCATTAAAATGCACAAAGTCAGATTTCATGGAGGCCCGGGTCATTAGAGTGGCAACGATATCTCCTTCTAATGGAATCTTATATAAGTCGGCTAACTCTTCGTACAAGGGTTCTGTATCACCAAATAACTTCTTCTCTGGGATACCAATAAGTAGAACCGAAATATGTTTCGCTTGCGCCAATTCAATCATCTGCGCCAAGTTCTGCTGAATAGTTTCTAACGGAACTTTTTGCAAAATATCATTACCCCCTTCGAATAGAATCAAAAGCTGGGGTTGATGCTTTTCCAGCACCGCTTCCAATCGCTTTAAACCTAAAGCGGTTGTTTCTCCAGAGACTCCTGCATTAATGACTTTAAAAGCACTCAATTGCCCCAGTATAGATGGATAACTTTGTTCTTTATTAACACCATAACCGAGTGTCAAACTGTCTCCAAAAGCCAAAATAACGGCTCCCTGCTTAAGTTCAGGTAACTTATGCTGTTGGCAACCGTTTAATAAAAGAGCCGAGAATAGAATCGCCATTAAATGCGACCATTGACGAATGTACAATAACGTCATCACTTACCCCTCCATAATCATAAATAATTCCTTCAGAGACTTTTGCACGACTCAGCGTCCAGGTCAAGAACAGAGTATTTCGTCAATTGATTAAGGGGCTAAATTAAACCCCTCATAGGTTAAATCTCCTATAATCCATTTATCACCTTTAATTGAGAGCTTCAGACATGACGACACACTCACCTTCTACAACTAAAGTCCTTATCACAGGTTGCTCAACGGGCATGGGCTATCACTGTGCCAAACACCTACAATCATTGGGCTACCAGGTGATTGCCACCTGTCGAAAGCAGGAAGATGTCAGGCGTTTGAACGATGAAGGTCTCACCTGCTTGCAACTCGACTTGGCGGATAGCCAATCGATCAACTCTGGTTTACATCAAGCACTCTTAATAACCCAAGGCAAAATCGACTTGTTATTTAACAATGGCGCATTTGGTCTGCCGGGCGCTGTGGAAGATTTAACTCGTGAAGCGATGGAGTATCAGTTTCAAACCAATGTGTTTGGTACCCAGGAATTGACCAATTTAGTTGTGCCTATTATGCGCAAGCAAGGTGGCGGAAAAATCATCTATAACAGCTCTATTTTAGGCTTTGCAGCCATGCAGTATCGTGGCGCATACAATGCCAGCAAATTTGCAATTGAAGGCTTTGCGGACACCTTAAGGCTTGAAGTTAAAAAAGATAATATTAAGGTGAGCTTGATTGAACCAGGCGCGATTATTTCTAATTTCAGAAAAAATGCCTTCGAGCAGTTTAAACGTTGGATTCCTCAGCAAGGCAGCGCCCATCAAACCAGCTATGAAGCGATGGTCGCTCGTTTAGAAGCCGTTGGACCAAGCGCTCCCTTTACGTTGGGACCTGAAGCCGTGACCAAATGTGTGCTACATGTTTTGCAAAATCCAAAGCCTAAAATTCGCTATAGAGTCACGGTACCGACTATCGCTTTTGCGCTGTTAAAACGACTGTTACCGAACCGTGCTTTAGACTTTCTACTTATTAAAGCGGGTGGTGATGGCAAACGTTAGTCTGAAAAGACCATTGAATATGGACGTGCGATATCTTGAATGACCTTCTGTAAGCTAAAGGTACGCACGACTTCAATAAACCGCTGACCCGTGAAAAACACCTGCAATGTGGGCAGCGACAGAACACCATTTTGCGAACAGACGTCGGTCACCACATGACAATCGACGTAGACCATTTTTATTTTTGGATAGTTTTCCGCCACCATCTCCAGCAACTTCGGCTTAATCGTGTGACAGACATTACAGTTTTTCCCGCCAAAAAGAACCAATAAAGCGGCTTCTGACTGCTTTAAGTTTTCCAGTTCTTCTAATGTTTCAATGTTTTGCATGTTATTCCTATTAAGTTATGCGAAAGGTTATGACTAGGCATGAATACTATAACCAAGCCGCGCCACGAACCCCGCTGGCATCGCCAAACTTGGGCGCCACTAAACGTGTATTGAGTTGATCACTAAAGACCCACTCTCCCCATATTCTAGGGATATCTGTGTATAAGCTTTGAATATTCGACATGCCGCCACCCAAGACAATGACATCTGGATCAAGGAGGTTGATTACGCTGGCCAAGCCTTTGGCTAACCAAATCGTATAATCATGCATGAGTTGCTGAGCCATCTCATCGCCCTGTAAACTCAACTCTACAATTTGCTTCGCGGTTTTGACCAGGCCTGGTGAGTTTGTTAAATTCATTCGCTTTGAGTAATGGGCTTCAAAACCTGAACCGGAGAGGAAGGTTTCATTGCAGCCTTTTAGACCGCAGTAGCAAGGTCGTTGCAATTCATCTGCGTCTAACCACGGCAAGGGATTATGCCCCCACTCACCACCAATGGCATTGATACCATTGAGTATTTGTCCATTAACGACAATGCCACCACCACACCCCGTGCCTATAATCACACCAAAGACAACTTCAGAACCTTGTGCCGAGCCTTCTAACGCTTCTGACAAAGCAAAACAGTTGGCATCGTTGGCTAACGCGATCGGTCGATTTAAGCGTTGTTGTAAATCGGCCTGCAAATCTTGACCCATTAACCAGGTCGAGTTGGCATTTTTGATCTTACCGGTTTTATGCGAGATGGAACCCGGAATACCTATGCCCACAGAACCTTTCTGGGAAAGCGCCTCTTCAGCCTCTAACACTAGCTGACTGATGACATTCAATGTAGCGACATAATCGCCTGAGGGCGTCTCTATCCGCTTTTGGTATAGAACATTATCAGAACCAGTAGAACCCGGCTTCAGAGCCGGATCAATAGCGATAATCTCAATTTTGGTCCCACCCAAATCAATACCGAAACGAATCAAACTCATAACCTAATCAACTTCTAAAACCACTAGGCTGTTTATGTAGATAAACGGTAAAGTCATTTTCAAGATAGCCTTCAACCAAAGTTACCTGAATGGCAAAACTCTGACAATACTCAATAATTTCTTGCGGATAAAAACTCTGTAAATCCGTTCGAGTTTCGTGCCATGCAAAACGTCGATCCAATAGATTAAACGCCACACCCTGACGACTAATCTCATACATTTTGCGAATCACCGACTTTGCATAGTCACCCTGCTGATTGGCCAATCCTTCAATATCTGTTTCAACCACTTCATTTAAGGCGCCTGATAACATCACATAATCAAATTGATTATTGGTGTATTCAAAATCAGAAAGTTCGCCTTCGATCACACTGAGTTCAGGCGCCATGCCTTTGGCGCCACGAACCATATCTGGCGAGACATCAATACCAGTATAGTCAGGAAAAAGCTGTTGCTTGAGCATATAACGCTGCAGATCTGCAAAACCACACCCCACATCTAACAATGACCAGGCCTGGTGGCTTTCGTTTAACTCCGATTGAAAACAACTCTGAGGAAGTATTTCAATCAGCTTCTGAAAACGAATCTCTTGGATGGCCTGAGTACTCCAAAATAGGGCTTGCGGTTGATAACCGTAATTCTCAATGGAGACTCTATGCCGAGTTTGGATACGCAGGCGTTGAATGGCCGTCAGTTTAGAAGTCATAGTCTGTAAGTCGTCATAAAGCTATTACTGAGCCGGTTTAGGTTGGTTAAGGGTTTTAAGCCAAGCAATCTCTTGCTCACAAAAACCGGCTTGCGCACGTGCTTCGTAATTAAAAGGTCCACGCAAGTCGCCATGATAGTAGTTCTCAATAGTCTCTTGAAAGGTATTGAAAGGATTCAAATTGCGCTCAGCACAAATATGACGGAACCAACGACTACCGACTTCGACATGACCAATTTCGTCCTGCAATAGAATTTTTAGGATTTCGACACCTCGCTTGTCACCAATAGAACGTAACTTTTGGATCATGGGTGGCGTAACATCTAAACCGCGCGCTTCTAATGTTCTAGGGACGAGCGCCATTCGGACCAACGGATCATGGTCGGTTTCATAGGTCGTCATCCACAAACCATCATGCGCCACCATATCGCCATATTCATAGCCTAAATGATAAAGGTGTTCACGAATCATTTGAAAATGATAAGACTCTTCAACCACGACACCCAACCAATCCAAGTAATATCGTTTGGGCATTTCCTGGAAACGATAAATAGCATCCAAAGCCAAATTCACCGCATTAAATTCAATATGGGCGATTGAGTGCAGGCCTTCAGGTGAACCCAGACGCCTTCTTGGTAGCTCTTTAGGAGAAACCAGCAAAGGTTTTTCAGGACGCCCAGGATCAGGAACGCGATGAATAACGTCAGTCGGGGTAAACTCAAACAGGTCATCTGCCCAATCGATCTGTAACTGCGCGACTTTTGAAACCTTAAGATCTAAATCGGCTTCCATTAAACACTCATAGACAGATTGAAAAATATTCTTACTTTGCTTCACTTGGACTCAACTCTTATCAACCGAACTGTCATTTAAATATTACGCGCTATTTTACGCTTTTCAAAAACAAAAAGCCGGTCTAGGACCGGCTTTTTTAACTAAAAACTACAACGTTATCTTAACGGTAGTATGTCGCTTGCATGAAACGAACACCTTTGTATTTTTTAGTATCGATCGCATCAAAAAGTGCTGACCACTTTTTACGATCTGCTGGAGTCATCACTGAAGAAGGATTAACAGCTTTAGTTTTGTCGCCATATTTAGCTTCAATTTTAGTTAGCTCAGCCATACAAGCTGAAACTTCTGTTTTTTGCTCGAATGCACGTGCTGCAGTAGAACCTTCTTTAACTGCAAGAGCAATCAAATCTTCACTATCAGTAATACACTGATCGTATGTTGTCGCTTCAGCTTGAACATTCATTGATAGAGCTGCAATAGCAGAAATGAATAGCGCTTTAAGTGTTAAGTTTTTCATTTTAAAATAAACTCCGAAGTTTTAATTTGTTTTTTAACCGGATAATTTTGACTGGTTTTATGGCAAATTGCAAGACTAATCTAGTTAGAAAATAATGAAATGCTTATAAGCTTTTTTTATGGCTAAATCATTATTTTTTAGACGAWTTTTTTCTCCCTTCGAAAAGAGTCTTTAAACTCCAATAGAGTAGCCATAAAATAATGGATAAATAGCCCACTTGATAGACACCATGTAAACTCGCAAACAGAGGCCAATCAACAGAATTCTTATCTAATCCTAAAGGATAAAGCCCCTTTATTTCAGCCATCCAGGGCGATATCCAAAAACGTAATAGTATTAACAGGCCCAAACTTAAGACTAAACTTTTAACCTGTTTCAATTGGTTTTTGTAAATTGCGTAGAACCCAATCAACAAAATAAGGCTACCAGAAACAATCAAGCTAACCCTATTAAATAAGAGTCCAGCAAGTTCTCCAGCCTGTTTTTGAGGCAATTCTAAAAATAAAATCGGCGTCACTAAATAGCCAATCGTCACTAATAGAGTGACTAAAACCATTATCCATATTGACGCTAACTTAGAATATGGCAATTGAGCGTTACTATTTTTCAAACTTAACTCCTAATATACTTAATCTATCCTGCAACATCAGAGCTCTATTCAACCTCTTAAAACAATAATGCCTGCATTAAAGCAGGCATTATTTTGAACTAAAGTGAGTCTAAAGTTTAGATATATTGAACGAGTACAATATCATAATCAATATTACCTTTTGGCGCAGCAACAATAACTTCATCTTCTTTTTGCTTGCCTATTAAGGCTCGCGCAAGAGGTGAATTAACGGATATTTTATTGTGCTTAATATCCGCTTCGTCATGACCAACAATTTTGTAAGTTAACTCTTCATCAGTATCGATGTTTAAAATTGTTACTGTGGCTCCAAAGATGACCTTACCATTCGCACTTGCCGCTAATCGAGTCACGTCAATCACTTGAGCAAAGCTTAAAACCGCTTCAATCTGTTTAATTCGCCCTTCAATCAACCCTTGATCTTCACGGGAGGCATGATATTCAGCATTCTCTTTCAAATCACCATGCTCACGCGCTGTCGCAATCTCTTCAGTAATTCTTGGACGATCTTCTTTTTTAAGCTTTGTTAATTCTGTTTGAAGCGCATCAGCGCCTTCTTTTGTCATAGGATGCTTTTGCATAACCCCATTCCTTCATCTATTTTCTAAATAAAATTCAATACGAAACTCAACACAGCAAAACGCCAAAGTCTTTTAACAGATTTTGGCGTTTTGGCTTTAAGTGGGTTTAGTGAATATCTTGTAAACGCGTTACAGGTTGATCATCTAAATAATCCATTGCAGCAACCGTAGCGAAAGCACCCGCAATCGTCGTGGTATAGCAAGTTTTATGCATCAATGCTTCACGACGAATGCTCGAAGAATCTTGAATACTGCTTGAACCGTCAGAGGTGTTCACAATTAAAGCAATATCTTCGTTCACAATCGAATCAACAATATTAGGGCGACCTTCAGTGACCTTATTGACGACTTCACACGCCACACCCGCTTCTGTTAAGGAAGAGGCTGTGCCACGTGTCGCAACCACACTAAAGCCTTTAGCAATCAACTGATTCGCTAGGTCAATAACCTGTACTCGGTCTGCTTTACGCACGCTCAAGAACACGGTTCCAGAGCGTGGTAAAACCGTACCAGCCGCTAACTGTGCTTTGGCATAGGCCTGTGCAAAGTTAACACCAATCCCCATGACTTCACCGGTTGACTTCATCTCTGGCCCAAGAATTGGATCCACACCCAAGAACTTGATGAATGGGAAGACCGCTTCTTTGACAAAGTAGTGAACAGGAGAAATTTCTTTCGTAAAACCTTGAGTTTCGAGCTTTTGGCCGACCATGCAACGTGCCGCAATCATCGCCAAAGGATGACCTATCGCTTTAGAAACGAATGGAACAGTACGTGATGCACGTGGATTCACTTCTAATACATAGATATCATCGCCTTTAACCGCGAACTGTGTATTCATCAGACCAACCACCCCTAAAGCAAACGCCATTTTGGTTACTTGGTCACGAATACGGTCTTGAATCTCTTCTGAAATACTATAAGGAGGTAAAGAACACGCTGAATCACCTGAGTGAATACCGGCTTGTTCGATGTGTTCCATAATCCCACCAATAACGACCTGCTCACCATCACAAATAGCATCAACATCTAATTCAATCGCATCATCTAAAAAACGATCCAATAGCACAGGTGATTCATTAGAAACATCAATTGCAGCTTGCATATAACGATTTAAGTTAGCTTCGTCATAAACGATTTCCATACCACGACCACCTAAAACATAAGATGGACGAACCACTAACGGATAACCAATTTCTTTCGCTAGAGCAGCGGCTTCGCTAGCATTGGTTGCTATACGGTTAGGCGGCTGAAGCAGACCTAAATCATTTAGAATCTTTTGGAAACACTCACGATCTTCTGCCAAATCAATTGATTCAGGAGGGGTTCCTATAATTGGAACACCCGCATCTTCTAACGCGACGGCAAGCTTCAATGGTGTTTGACCGCCGTACTGAACAATCACGCCTTTTGGCTTTTCAACTTCAACGATTTCTAACACGTCTTCTAACGTTAACGGCTCAAAATATAATCTATCAGATGTATCGTAATCGGTAGAAACCGTTTCAGGGTTACAGTTGACCATAATGGTTTCATAACCATCTTCACGCATTGCCATGGCCGCGTGAACACAGCAGTAATCAAACTCGATTCCTTGACCAATACGGTTAGGACCGCCACCTAAAATCATGATTTTGTCACGATCCGTTGGCATGGCTTCGCACTCTTCATCGTAGGTTGAATACAAATAAGCCGTGCTGGTTTCAAACTCAGCGGCACAGGTATCAACGCGCTTAAAGACGGGACGAATATTTAAAGTGTGACGGAATTTACGAATAAACGCGGCATCGGTATTGAGTAATTTAGCAAGTCGGTTATCAGAGAAACCTTTACGCTTAAGGTTACGTAAATAAACTTCGTCTAAAGCATCTAGTCCACGTTGTTTAACGTCGTCTTCAATGTCGATTAAATCTTGAATTTGCGCAAGGAACCATGGGTCAATTTTAGAGCTTTCAAATACAGCATCCAAATCCCAACCCGCACGAAACGCATCAGCGACATACCATAGGCGCTCAGCACCTGGATTACGTAATTCTTTACGTAACTTGTCTTTGATCTCTTTTTCTTCCATGGTGGCCAATGGCATGATTTCATCAAAACCATTTTTATCGGTTTCTAAACCACGAAGCGCTTTTTGGATAGATTCTTGGAAGTTACGCCCCATCGCCATCACTTCACCAACAGACTTCATCTGAGTTGATAAACGGTTTTGCGCTTGGGGGAATTTTTCAAACGTAAAACGTGGAATCTTAGTCACAACGTAATCGATTGTTGGCTCAAAAGAGGCCGGCGTTGCACCATTCGTAATATCATTTGAAAGTTCATCTAACGTATAGCCAACCGCTAACTTCGCGGCGATTTTAGCAATCGGAAAACCGGTCGCTTTAGACGCTAAAGCCGATGAACGAGAGACACGCGGGTTCATCTCAATGATAATCATACGACCTGTATTAGGTTCAATAGCGAACTGGACATTAGAACCGCCCGTTTCTACGCCGATTTCACGCAAAACTTCAATAGAAGCATTACGCATGATTTGATATTCTTTGTCTGTCAGAGTTTGTGCTGGCGCAACCGTAATGGAATCACCCGTATGGACACCCATTGGATCCAAATTCTCGATTGAACAAACGATAATGCAGTTATCATTTTTATCGCGAACCACTTCCATCTCATACTCTTTCCAACCTTCAATTGACTCTTCAATCAATAGCTCGCTGGTCGGAGACATGTTTAAACCGAACTTACAGATCTGTTCAAATTCGTCTTTATTGTATGCAATACCGCCACCAGAGCCCCCTAAGGTGAATGATGGACGAATAACCGTTGGGAAACCAACTTGCTCTTGAATTACCCAAGCTTCTTCCAGGTTATGCGCTACATCAGAAGTCGGCATATCTAAACCGATTTTAGTCATCGCTTTACGGAAACGGTCACGGTTTTCTGCTTTATCAATCGCGTCCGCATTGGCACCGATTAATTCAACGTTATATTTTTCTAGAATACCTTTCGCATCTAAATCTAACGCACAGTTCAATGCAGTTTGCCCACCCATTGTCGGTAGAATCGCATCAGGACGCTCTTTAGCGATGATGGTTTCAACCGTTTGCCACTCAATTGGCTCAATATAGGTTGCATCAGCCATATCAGGATCAGTCATGATCGTAGCTGGGTTAGAGTTGACGAGGATTACACGGAAACCCTCTTCTTTAAGCGCTTTACACGCCTGTACTCCTGAGTAATCGAATTCGCATGCTTGGCCGATAATAATAGGGCCAGCACCAATAATCATAATACTTTTTATATCACTTCTTTTTGGCATTCTATTTCCTATTATCCGTTACGCGTTTTTAGCGGTTTTAATATTTTCGATGAATTGGTCAAACAAAGGGGCAACATCATGTGGACCAGGGCTTGCTTCTGGATGCCCTTGAAAACTGAATGCTGACTTATCTGTACGAGAGATACCTTGTAATGAGCCATCAAACAATGATTTGTGCGTTGCGATTAAATTTGCCGGTAGTGAATCACCGTCCACTGCAAAACCGTGGTTTTGCGCCGTAATCATAACTTTTTAGTTTCTAAATCTTGCACTGGGTGGTTAGCCCCGTGATGACCAAACTTCATTTTGAGGCTTTTTGCGCCACTGGCCAAAGCCAATAGCTGGTGTCCTAAACAGATACCAAACACCGGAATATCCGTTTTTAAGATTTCCTGGATAGCGGTAATCGCATAATCACAAGGCTCTGGATCTCCAGGACCGTTTGATAAGAAGACACCATCTGGATTCATGGCCAAGACTTCTGCTGCAGTTGTTTTTGCTGGTACAACCGTTAACTTACAACCACGATCTGCCATCATGCGCAGGATGTTACGCTTGATACCATAGTCGTAGGCAACGACGTGAAAGCCATTATTCGATGAACAATCTGCATGACCCTTGCCAAGTTCCCAAGAGCCTTCTGTCCAAATATAGGTTTCAGCGGTGGTCACTTCTTTCGCTAAATCCAAGCCCTTTAGGCCACTGAAAGATTTTGCTTTAGCCACGGCCGCTTCAGCATCAATATTATCGCCTGCGACAATCACACCGGATTGAGCCCCTTTGCTACGTAATAAACGCGTTAACTTACGGGTATCAATATCGGCAATGGCAACGACACCCTGCTCTTTTAGATAATCCGGTAACGTTTTTTCAGCACGGAAACTACTCATTCGAACAGGACAGTCTTTAATCACTAAACCCTGAGCCATAATGCGAGGAGATTCTTCATCCTCAGCATTCACACCGGTGTTGCCGATATGAGGATACGTTAAAGTAACAATCTGTTTGAAATACGAAGGATCCGTTAAGATTTCTTGGTATCCCGTTAACGAAGTGTTGAAGACGACTTCTCCAGTCGTCTCCCCTTCCGCGCCTAATGAAACGCCCCAAAAAAGGGTTCCATCTTCTAAAGCTAGCAAAGCTTGTGTCATTGATTCATCCATCCAGGTTAGATAAAATTAAAAAAGCTTCTTTACGGTTTCCTAGCAGTGCATACAAAAAAACGGAGCCAGCCCCCCGTTGAGGGCTCACTCCGTTTTTTAAGTTTGCTAAATGACTTTACTCATCTCTGCCAAATACTCCGTAAAAGCAACTTCTGCTTAATTTTAATCGCAATAATTCATTGGTCAAATTGTACTCGAGAAGGCAGGTTTTGTCTATAACTAAAACCGTCTAAAATGGCTATTTCGTAAGCTTTTTTGGCTCTATGTGATTTGTAGTGGGTAATGCGATAATAGCACCATGAATAGTACTACTTTATTTAGCATGGCTCTTGGCCTGCAATCGCCTTGGCAAGTGAATGACATTTCGTTTTCTGATGATGGAAGCACTCGCAAAGAGCTTCACCTACATATCGGTTTTGACCGAGGCTCACGTTTTCCAGATGAGACCGGTGTCGCCTGTCCAGTGCATGACACCGTGACACGTGAGTGGCAGCATTTAAACTTCTTTGAGCACCATTGTTTTTTGCATTGTGCT
>VCMH01000010.1_pt1 | contig 29297 bp, 28 predicted proteins | sample 3385031 | NCBI WGS metagenome assembly VCMH01 (sample SAMN11833398, study PRJNA544312) | saline spring metagenome | isolation source: microbial filaments from arctic saline spring | place: Canada: Axel Heiberg Island, Nunavut | collected 2010-05 | reverse complement strand
GCCTTTATCAGCCAGTCTAGGCACGATCTGTGACGGTGGCAAGCTGGCGTATTCGACTTGGTTGCAGATTTCAATGACTCGTTGACGCTCGACAATAGAGAGTTTGTTTTTGGGCTCAGGACGTACGACTATCTGTCGATTATCCTGGAGCACTTGACCTTCCTCATCACGCCAGCGACGTAGAGTTCTGGTCGATAATTCCAGCTCTTGAGCCACTTTTTCTTGTCTAGCCCCAGCCATCACCGCTTCATCCGTCCAACTTAGATACTGTTTACGCTCACTCAGCGAGGTTAACTCTCCTCGTCTTCCTCGCCGTAGTAAGCTCTGAGCTTTTTTCGCAACACCAGCAAGGCGGCTGCCTCCGCTAGAGCTTTTTCTTTTCGGTTTAACTCGCGTTCTAACTGTTTAATGCGTTTTTTATCTTCTCGGCTGTGTTTTTTCTCTACACGCTGACGCTGTGTTTCACTTAAATTACCGTTAATACAGGCGGCACGCCACTCTTTAACCTGCTCAACCAATAGACCTTTTTCTCGGCAGTACTGGCTTAACTCGACCTCAGATAACGGGGTGACTTCTACCACCACAGCAAATTTCGCTTGGGATGACCACTGTTCAGGCTTGTTTCCATTTAAAGGCATTGCATATCCATCGACGTTTAATTCGTTACGCCAATTGTACAATGTCTGTGCTGAAATACCTTCTTCTACAACCAACTCAGTCACCGAACGACTTAATGGTGGGAAGAACTTTTTGACTACGGCTTCTTTTCTTTCGGGTGAATACTTGGACATTTAATACCACTTTCCGCCCACTGTTTAAGTTTAACTTTTATGAAATGAAGACCGGACAACTATCCTGACACAGGGGGAAAGTGACACTTGCTTTTCCTCTATTACCTTTTATCGTAAGACTCTTTTTAGTCGCAAATGGGTCAATACCTTTTTCTAACCAACCGTATGCTTCATCAGCAATCCTTACAGCCTCTTCAAATTTTATTTCAGGAAATCGCCCCAACCTTTGAGGCCGCCACCCCTTAGAAGGAGAGTTATAACGTAGGTACCATATTTTAGAGTTGGTGGGACTTAGCTTTATATGAAGCCCTTTGTACACAGGAATCATTTTCCCATCTTTATGAGTGATGTTCAGCGTCTTAGCATCTAGTGCAGCGATTTTGTCGTTAGTACTTTCTTTTACAACATCAAGTTTAAAAGCCATATAAGATCCCCCTATAAATACTATTTGAAGTAATTATTTATATTTCTTTGTAGTCATGTAAATAAATTTTTATACAAAGAGGTTTATTTACAAAATATTTACAAATTAGCATACAGAAAGGTGAACAAAAGCGCTATTTTAAAAGACAGAAAAATTGACTGTTGTATTAAGAACGGCTGAAAGCCTTATAGAATGGGACTTATATAGAATTATATGAAATAAAAAAGCCCGCACTTAGATTATCTAAATACGGGCTTTTAAAATATGGTGGCTACACCTAGATTTGAACTAGGGACCCCATCATTATGAGTGATGTGCTCTAACCAACTGAGCTATGTAGCCAAATGTGCGCGTATTATAGAACCTGATAGAAATATGTCAACCAAATAGCGTCACTATTTGAGACTTTTTTGAAATTGACCAGGCCTGGTAACTTTTATAATCAATTGAAAGCTGAATTCGCCTTAATAAAGATGTTTAACACAACAATTTCGGATTTATTAGACTAGCGAGTATGTGCAAGACAAGGCAGAAAATGTGAGCTTACAAGTGTAAGTGATCATTTTTCAACGCTGTATTGTGCTTGCTCTCTAGTCTAAGAAAACGAAATTTAGACGTTGAACCTAAAATGCATTACATCCCCGTCTTTTACGATGTACTCTTTACCCTCTAAACGCTGTTTACCAGCCGTTTTAGCTCCGGCATCGCCCTTAAATTCGATAAAGTCTTCATAGGCCGTGACTTCTGCACGGATAAAGCCTTTTTCGAAATCAGAGTGAATCACACCAGCGGCCTGAGGGCCTGTAGCGCCCTTCTTAACCGTCCAAGAGCGTACTTCTTTAACACCAGCTGTGAAATACGTTTGCAAGCCTAGTAACTCGTAGGCCGCTCGAATAACACGATTTAGACCCGGCTCATCTTGGCCCATGCTTTCTAAGAAATCGGCTTTGTCTTCGTCATCTAACTCGGCAATTTCTTCTTCAAGTGCCGCACAAACCGCAACGACGATAGCGTTTTGCTTATCGGCTAACTCTTTGACGGAGTCTAGTAGTGGATTGTTTTCAAAGCCATCTTCATTAACGTTCGCAATATACATCATCGGCTTAACGGTCAATAGGTGTAAGTCTTGAAGCTCTAACAACTCTTCTTCCGTCAATCCCATTAAACGGATCAAGGTACCGTCTTGAATTTTCTCTGAAACTTTTTCAAGTAGAGCGTAACGTGCGCCCGCGGCTTTGTCACCACTGTTGGCAACACGCTTAACTTTAGCAATCGCTTTGTCGATTGATTCCATATCGGCCAAGGCAAGTTCCATATTGATGATTTCAATATCGTCAAGAGGATGTACTTTACCGGCGACATGCATAACATCATCATCCTCAAAACAACGAACTACCTGCACGATAGCATCTGTTTCACGGATATTGGCTAAGAATTTGTTACCTAAACCCTCACCTTTAGAAGCACCTTCGACAAGGCCCGCGATATCCATAAAATCGACTGTAGCAGATAGGACACGTTCTGGCTTGACGATTTCAGCCAAAGCCGCTTCACGGTCATCAGGCACGGCCACAACGCCGACGTTTGGTTCAATAGTACAGAACGGGTAGTTAGCAGATTCAATTCCTGCGTTCGTTAATGCATTAAATAACGTAGATTTTCCAACATTTGGTAATCCAACGATTCCACATTTAATTGCCATTGAGTTCTCTCCTAATGAAAATAAGGCTAAAGGCTTAGATTAAGCTGATTTATTATTGGGTATGCAGGATGTGCATGGCTTTTTGAAGATCACCCGAAACTAATTCTGGAATAACCTTGCTGGCTTGATAGCTGGCATCTTCAATCAATTGAAAATCGGGTTTTGAAGGTGCTTTTAGGACATAGTCCACCACCTGATCACGATGTCCTGGATGACCCACTCCCAGACGCAAGCGGATAAAAGCGTTACCCATGGCGGCAATGGTATCGCGCAGGCCATTATGCCCACCGTGTCCACCACCTACTTTTAATTTGGCGACACCAGGCTCTAAATCCAACTCATCATGCGCTACTAAAATGGAGTCTACCGGAATTTTATAGAACTTAGCGATGGCCTGAATAGATTGGCCACTGCGGTTCATAAAGGTGACGGGTTTTAATAACCAGAAATCCATTCCATTGGACTGCACTCGAGCGACATGACCCAGAAATTTGGTCTCTGGACGAAATACAACACCATATTGGCGCGCTACTTCGTCCACAAACCAAAAACCGGCGTTATGTCGTGTCTGTTCATATTTGTCGCCTGGATTTCCCAGGCCAACGATAAGTTGAACAGATGACATAAGCCGGCTCTCGATTACTTAAAATTAGTTATTAATAACTAATTATTATTTACTACGCTTAGCTTTACCAATGTTTACAATCGATTGATCATAATCAGAGCTACCGTGCGAAAGTGCAGTAAGACTAACGCCTTTAGGTAATACGATTTCAGATAGACGCATGCTTGTGCCTTCTTCCATAGTAGAAACATCAACGTTAATAGTAGTCGGTAAGTTTTTAGCAACACAACTTACTTCTACAACTGATTGTAGGAATGACATCAACCCACCCGTTTTAACACCAGGAGCGCCAGCATCGCCAATAAAAGTAAGAGGTACTTTTTTAACAAGGATATTGTCTGCTGCACGTTGGAAATCGATATGAAATGCTGCACCCGTTGCTGGATGACGTTGCATATCTTTAATAACACAAGTTTCAGTTTCACCACCTTCAACTTCAAGGGTTAATACTGTGTTAAACATTGCTGGATTTTCTAATGCACGTTTAACTTCGTTAGCTGTCAAAGAAACAGATACTGCGTCTTTTCCTGCACCGTAAACTACGGCTGGTACTTTATTCGCATGACGAAGGCGGCGGCTCGCACCTTTCCCTTCATCAGTACGGATTTCTGCTGTCCAAATATGGCTCATTTTTCTTTCTCCAATAGCGATAGTTTTCTGTATTAATGGGCGATGCCATCAATTTATGTTTTTATGAAACTATCTAAATTTTAATTTCTTACCGTTTGCGACCAACCGTAAGGGAAGCGGGGATTATACTGAAATAAATATTTTATGCCACTGTTTTTTGTGGTTTTTATTAAAACAATCAACAACTTCTAAGCAAACAGATCAACCATAAAAAAACGCCCTCTAAGGGCGTCTTTTAACTCAACATCTCTATCAAAGCCTAGTGCTTCATTAAAGAGGTTACAGATTCATCTTGGTTAATACGGCGAATCGTTTCACCTAATACTTCAGCAATCGTCACTGTACGAATTTTTTTGCATGCAACTGCAGCGGCTGTTTGCGGAATCGAATCAGTCACCACCAATTCTTTTAAAACTGAACCTTCAATGTTATCGATTGCAGGACCCGATAACACGGCATGTACAACATAAGCTGAAACACTTTTAGCACCGCGTTCCATTAAAGCACTTGCGGCTTTACATAAAGTACCTGCTGTATCAACCATATCATCCACGATAATACAGTCACGCCCTTCTATGTCGCCAATAATATTCATAACTTCTGAGACATTGGCCTTAGGACGACGCTTATCGATAATCGCCATCTCGGCATGTAAAGACTTAGCGACTGCTCGAGCTCTAACAACACCACCCATGTCTGGGGACACAATCATTACATTCTCTAAATCACAGTTCTTTTGCATATCTTCAACCAACAGGGGTGAAGCATATAAGTTATCAACTGGAATATCGAAGAAACCTTGGATTTGGTCGGAATGTAAGTCAACGGTGACCACTTGGTGCGCGCCTGCTGCACTAATCATATCCGCTGTTAAACGGGCTGTAATCGGAACACGCGCTGAGTGTGGGCGACGATCTTGTCGAGCAAAACCATAGTAAGGAATAACGGCGGTAATGCGAGCGGCTGATGCACGCTTGAGTGCGTCAATCATCACTAACATTTCCATCAGGTTAACAGCGGGTTCTGGCGTACAGGTCGGCTGTAAAACATAGACATCTTGACCACGAACAGACTCTTTAATCTCAACCATGATTTCGCCGTCACTGAAGCGACCGACATCGGCATTACCTAAGGGTATGTCTAAATAAAGTGAGATTTTTTCTGCGAGATTGACATTTGCGTTTCCCGCAAAGATCATGACATTTTTATTGGCCATTACAGGCGCTCCTGTTCGGGGTAAAAATGATTTGGGGAATTAGGATAGGATATTGGCAGGGCTGGCAGGATTTGAACCTGCGGTACACTGGATCAAAACCAGATGCCTTACCGCTTGGCTACAGCCCTATAATATCGTTGTCGTTAATGACTGGGGCGTATTATCCATGTATTCATTATAAGTTCAAGGGAAAAGTTAAAACTTTATCAAAAAAAGTTTTAACTTCGTTACTAAACTATTTTCTTACGGCTTTTCAAGTTCATTAATTAAACCCTGCAAGCGCTTATTTTGCAAAAACTTCTTATGGTGGCGCTGCCACAATGACCGGGCTTTTTCATAATTACCTTTTTTCCAATAGGTTGAAATCAAATGAATTAAAACTTCATCATCTACCTGTACAGACAAGGCTTTCTGTAAATACTCTTGTGCGACAGTATAATTTTGCTTCTGGTAATAGAACCAACCTAAGCTGTCTAAGACAAAATAGTTTTGCGGCTCTAAACCATAGGCTTTTTTCAATAAACGTTCAGCCGCTTCATGATGAGTGTCTTTTTCTACATAAAAATAACCCAAGGCATTTAACGCATCGACTTCATTTGGCTCCAACTCTATAACGCGCTTCAGGTTACGTTCATACGCATCAAACTGTTCTAGCTTATAGAATAACAATGCTTGCGCCATTAACACTTCAACATGCTCTGAATCGATTGCTAATACTTTTTCATATTGCTCAGTGGCTTGGGAGTATTTGTTGGCGTAACTATAGAAAACCCCTTTAGCTCGATATACTTTGATTTTATCTTGAGGTTGTTCAACCTCAATCAAATCTAATACTTGAATCGCTTTCGCCATTTCATTCATTGAAAAATAGATTTCTGCACGGTGTAGTTGTGCATCTAAATAATAATTATCCGTCGTCACTTCTGCAAAGTGCTGCAAGGCTTTTTCGTAGTTGCTTTGCTCCTGATTCAATAAACCCAAGTAATAGTTCGCTACATTCGCATAGCCCTGCACAAGCATCACTTGACCTAAATTGACCTCCGCTTGAGCATAGGATTTACGCTCAATCTGCAACAAGGCCAATGACAACCTGGATGTGTAGGCATCGGGAACGGACTTTAAAATATTTTCATAACGGTCTTCTGCCGCATCATAAAGYTTGGCCTGCACCTCAAGACGAGCGACTCGTTCTTGCACTGCCCAATCTTCTGGATATTTATTTAAATAGGGTTCAAGTGCATCCAGTCCTCTTTGGGGTGAGGACAACTCTAAATAGAGCTTTGCTAGCAGTCTATTGATCTGTGGCTCAGATTCTGTGGTTTGCAGAGTTTTGGCTTTTTCAAGCGCTACCAATGCGATATCAAGTTGACCATGAACGTGGGCCACATAACCCAATGAAAAATAAGCGGCCCACGACTCTGGAAAAGATTGAGTAAGAGACTGCATAAAGATAACACCCTGCTCAGTCTGAACAGAAGTCGACACGCGCTGTGCCGTTAATAACAGGTCTTTATCCAAACCTTCTTTTGAAAGAGTGTGATAGCGATTCCATTGTTTTAGCGCCAAGTCAACGGAACCTTGGCTAAGTGAAATTAAAAACGAAGCACGCCAAGCAATGGGCGCATCTGGTGAGACTTCACGCCATAAGATTGTGGCCGCCTCAATTTTATCTGCATCATAAGTTGCTATCGATAATTCAAAAGCCCTTTTCGCCAACTCGGTATCTCGCGTATTAACGGCCAACTCATAAATCAGATCAAAAGCTTGTGCAGGCTGACCTTTTTGCACCATCATCTCTGCGGCTAATATCTGAAACATGGTATCAGCATCAACATGAAGAGAGTGCTCAGGCATCCTCGACGAAGCATCTTCACCTTCTAGAGACGGTGAAGAAGTCAGCGCGACACCTGACACATTGGAATCATCTGATGTCATAAAGCCCGCGCTACAACCTGATAACCCTAAAAGAGTACTGATTAGTGCAAGTTGAATACCCTGAAAAATACGAGTGCGATTACTTGAATATTTTAATGTCAAAACTTGACTCTCTTGATAGTGAGTGACTTTCCGGCTTAAACTCTTAAACCACGACTTAAACTGTTGATACCTTTAGATCGAGCTTGTTATAGCTCCTTTTCCTGCAAAAGATTCCAACTCAACTCACTCATTGTAGATAATTTACAATAAAGATAAAGTGATTGTGTAAATTAATAGCTCTTTATAGCCGACTCTAGAATATTTGGAGTGTTATGCAACCCCTTAATTTCAAATTGATTTGTGCCTTAATTATTCATCGGATACCAGACATTCTATCTAAGGTCATTGCAACAAAACTTGCAATTCGTCTCATAATTGAGCAAAATTATCGCTTTTAAGTTTAGCAGGATTAATTTCTGTTACTTTCTAGACAATGGTAAAGCCTCTATTTATATGAAACTTATTACACTGGGTGTTAATCACGAAACGGCGCCCGTCGACATTCGTGAAACAGTTTCATTTGCGCCGGAGGCCGTACAGCAAGCCCTGTCCGAACTAAAAATTCAAGACCTTATCTCAGAGTGCGTCATCTTATCGACCTGCAACCGCACTGAAATCTACGGCATAATGAAAAGCTCAACGGCCGAGCAAGAGATTCAAAACTGGCTCCACCAATTCTTTGAATTAGATGAAGACGTTTTAAACCCTTACCTTTATATTCATCATGATTTGGAAGCCGTTAAACACATTATGCGTGTTTCTAGTGGTTTAAACTCTCTAGTGCTAGGCGAACCGCAAATATTTGGTCAGATTAAAGATGCCTATAATGCCGCACATAAAGCCGACAGCATCCATCAAACCTTAGAGAAATTGTTTCAACATATTTTTAGAACCGTCAAACAAGTGCGGACCGATACCTCTATCGGCTTAAGTCCCGTTTCAGTGGCTTTTTCGGCCGTCGCTCTATCCAAACAATTCTTTGGTGATTTATCATCACAGACCGCGTTACTGCTGGGCGCTGGCGAAACTGTAGAGTTGGTTTCCAGACATTTAACAGAAGCCAATATCGGCAATCTTATTATTGCTAACCGCACCCTTGAAAAAGCCCATACCTTAGCGGAAAGTCTTGGCGGTTATGCTATTGAGTTAGAAGAGATTGATAACCACCTGCATGAAGCCGACATTATTATTGGTTCGACTGGCAGTCCGCATGCCATTTTAAAGCAGACACAGGTCATAGCGGCGCTTAAAAAACGTAAAAACCGCCCAATCTTCATGATAGATATTGCGGTACCACGAGACATTGAAGCCAGTATTAATGAACTAGAAAATGTTTATCTATACACCGTGGATGATTTGAAAGAGATTATTGAGGTCAATAAACAATCCAGACAAGCGGCTGCGATTGAAGCGGAAGAGATTATTGAACTACAGGCGCATAGCTTCATGGTTCAACTGCACGCGATGCAGCAAGTTAAACCCATTATTCAAGTCTACCGCCAACAAGCAATGCGTCAGAAAGAAGAGGCATTAAACCATGCGCTTCACCAGTTGGAACAAGGTTGCGAGCCAGAAGAAATTATTAAACGCCTGGCAAACCAATTGACCAACAAACTAATACACACCCCAACATCACAATTGAACCATGCAGGCATTGAAGGCAACAACACACTCATCGAGTGTGCTGAAGCTCTTTTAATTTGCGATCAAAAAGCACATCATCCGAACTGTTAAATTGTTTAACCGTTCTAAAAAATAAATAATCGAGATCCCTGTGAAAGCTTCTATACGTAGTAAATTAGAAACCTTGGTTGAACGCCTGGATGAAGTCAACGCTTTAATCTGTTCGCCTGAAATCATGAATGACCAGAAAAATTTATTGCCCTAAGCAAAGAGTATTCGAAATTAGAGCCTGTTGTAGAAACCTTTAATAACTTCATCCGCGCACAAGATGACCTAGATGAAGCTATGGATATGATCAACTCTGGTGATGCTGAACTAAAAGAGATGGCTCAAGAAGAACTCCCTGATTTAAAAGCTGAAGTCAGCGAACTTGAACGTGCATTACAGACCATGTTATTGCCGACTGACCCAAATGACGATTCGAATATTTTCTTAGAAATTCGTGCAGGAACGGGTGGCGATGAAGCGGCTATTTTTTCCGGCGACCTCTTTAAAATGTACAGTCGTTTTGCTGAAAAACAAGGATGGCAGGTGGAAATCGTCAACACCAATTTCGGTGAACACGGTGGTTACAAAGAGATTATCGCCCGCGTCATCGGCGACGGTGCCTACTCAAAACTTAAATTTGAGTCCGGCGCACATCGCGTACAACGTGTGCCTGCAACAGAAACCCAAGGCCGCGTTCACACCTCTGCGGCAACGGTCGTCGTTATGGCGGAAGCCGCCGATGTTGAGCAAATCGAACTGAATCCCGCAGATCTAAAAGTGGATACCTTCCGCGCATCGGGGGCCGGTGGTCAGCATGTTAACAAAACAGATTCAGCGATTCGTATCACGCATTTACCGACCAATACCGTGGTGGAATGCCAAGATGAGCGTTCACAACATAAAAACCGCGCCCGCGCTATGTCACTACTCGCGGCTCGAATTATGGATGCGAGACAACAGGTTCACGATGATGCCGTTTCAGAAGAGCGTAAAAGCCTGGTCGGTACAGGAGATCGTTCTGGCCGAATCCGCACCTACAACTATCCTCAAGGACGTGTAACCGATCACCGCATCAACCTGACGCTCTATAAATTAGATGAAGTCATGAATGGTGGCTTGGAACAAATCATCGGGCCTCTGCTCGCTGAGCACCAAGCAGAGATGCTGGCGACCTTAAGCTCTACTGAATAGGTTATTGCATCTTGTGAGCGACTCGTCCACTATCGAAAACAATCTAAGGGCCGCGAATCATCAACTGATTCAAGCAGGCCTGGTCGATTCCTATCGACTGGATGCTGAACTACTACTGGCTCATAGCTTACAAGTCTCGAGAACTTACCTGTTCACCTGGTCGGACAAATTGCTCGATTCTCAGCAACAACTCGCCTTTGAGACCCTGTTGCAACAAAGACTGCAAGGCAGACCGATTGCTCATATTCTCGGTGAACGTGAGTTCTGGGGGCTCAGCCTGAAAGTTACAGCGGATACTTTGATCCCTCGTCCTGACACTGAAACAATCGTGGAAGCGGCTTTAGAACGCCACCAGCAAGCCCAAAGCACTTCAACCCCCTCGTACGCCAAACCCGAAAACAAGACTGACCAGGCCTGGTCAGTCTTAGATTTAGGAACAGGCAGTGGCGCGATTGCCTTAGCCTTAAAAAGTGAATGCCCACTTTGTTCAGTCACCGCCATAGATTTTAGCGAAAAAGCGTTAAAAGTTGCGAAAGAGAACGCTTTAAACCTGCAGTTAGACGTTCATTTTTTACAGAGCGATTGGTTTTCAGCCATCAAAATAACGCAATTATTTGATTGCATTGTCTCTAATCCGCCTTATATTGAAGATGCCGATCCTCACTTGCTTGAAGGCGATGTCCGATTTGAACCCATTACGGCCTTAACGTCAGGCCAGGATGGCTTAGAGGATATTCGAAAGATAACTGACCAGGCCTGGTCGTTTTTAAAACCGAATGGTTGGTTATTGATTGAACACGGTTATCATCAAGCCGATTTTGTGGCCGAAATATTTAAAAAAGATCACTACAGCAATATCCGCTGTATTAAAGATTTGGGTGACAATCCTCGCGTCACCCTTGGACAAAAACTGTAAAGACCTCATAATGAGATTTTAGTTCCAAATAAACCCATCATTCCTTATAAGATAAAACCCATGACAGAGACCGCTAAAACAGAATTAAACGATGCTGAACTTTCCCGCTATAGCCGACAGATTTTACTGCCGGAAATCGATTACATCGGACAGCTTAAATTGGCACAATCGCATGCGGTGATTTTTGGCCTAGGTGGGCTCGGCTCCCCCGTTTCGCTCTATCTGGCGGCCGCCGGCATTGGTCATTTAACCTTAGTAGACTTTGATGACGTAGATGACTCTAATCTTCAGCGCCAAATAGTCCATCGTGAAGCCAATATTGGTCAAGCTAAAGTCGCTTCTGCACAGTCCAATTTAAATGCCTTAAATCACCATATCCAGATTGATATAATCTCTCATAAACTAGAGTCATCTGACCTTTTAGAATTGATTAAAAGAGCGGATGTGGTCTTGGATTGTACAGACAACTTCAATGCTCGATTCACTCTCAATCAAGCCTGCTTCGAGGCTAAAAAGCCCTTAGTTTCTGGCGCGGCCATCCGCTGGGAAGGCCAATTAAGTACTTACGATTTTAGGCAAGAAGGCAGCCCATGTTATCAATGTCTCTATCCCGAAAATAACGGTCAAGAATTGACCTGTAGTCAAAATGGTATTTTGTCACCCGTGGTGGGAATGATCGGGAGTATGCAGGCGATTGAGGCGGTAAAAGCGCTATTAGGCTTACCGACTTTGACTGGAAAACTGATGATTATGGATGCTTACACTATGATGATTCGAACCCTTAATCTGAAAAAAGATCCTGCTTGCAAACAGTGTGGTGAGTTATAGAAAAAGGCGCCCTTTTTTAAGGGCTCTTTGGAGGGTCTTTCTTGATGGTGATAATGACACGTCGATTCAAAGAACGACCGTAAGCAGTGTTATTGGGTGCCACTTCTGCATTGTCAGCATTGCCTTCAATTCGCACTAAGCTCTTATCCACGCCCATATAAATAAACGTTCTGGCGACAGTAGCCGCTCTTGCCGCTGACAGCTCCCAATTAGAAGGGAATTGAAAATTATTAATCGGTCTATCATCGGTATAACCCGCAATCACCATCTCCTGTTCACGCCCAGCGAAGGTCTCACCTAACTGCTCCAACTGCTCTCGTGTTGTATCGCTAATGGTCGCTCGCGCACTTTCAAAAAAGCTATCAGATTTAAGGGTGATTCGAGTAAATTCAGGCGTTTCTTCAATGTTGATGTCTTTCGGATTAACCTCTTTCATAGCCTCCTCAATATCTTCTTTAGAAACCGGAGGCTTTAAATCGAGTTGAATCAACTCTTCTTGCGCTGGAACCTTTTGATCAGGTTCGATTTCGGAGGCTTTCGGCTGCAGTCCTCCACCGATACCATCCACAAAAGCCTTGCGATCTTCTGGTTCGACTACCGCCATTAACCACATGACGAGAAAGAAAACCATTAACACCGTCATCAAATCCGCTAAGGCAATCTTCCACGAGCCGCCATGCGCTCCGCCCCCATGACCTCCTCGACGACGAGACATTAAAGACCCTCTGCAAAAAAGTCAGCTGAAAACGTGACTGTTTTATAAAGTATCCTCAACACGCTTAACCTTCTTCCCGAGGAACTTCAAATTGAGGGGGGACGCGTTGACGACCAATTTCTATCGCCAAGCTAGGAGAAACACCATTAGAGTAAGCTGATAAAAATGCAGCTGTCATTTCAAGCAAGGAACGATCCTGACGAATCATAACTTCTACGGCATGAACAAAGGGTGCTAGAACCGCAAATGCAAAAAAGACGCCGGTCAAGGTGCCAACCAAAGCGGCACCAATTGCCGTACCGATTCTAGCCACATCCATATCGCCACCCAGCATTTCCATTGTCAAAATAACGCCTAACACGGCTGCTACAATCCCGAAACCTGGCAACCAATCGGCCACCTTGCCGATTGACATAGGGACTTCCATCATCGACTCACAAATATCTTCAACCTGATCTTCAAGGTGATGTTGAAAATTTTGGCTTTGAGGTGGATTCAATAGGAGATAACTCAAATTATCGACAATAAATTTTTTGAGGGGTTTATGCTTAAGAACCGATGAATAACGCAAGAAAATTGGACTATTATCAGGATCGATGACGTGTTTCTCCAGCGTCAAAACCCCAGAAGAACGCGATAGACGCGCCAATTCTTCCAGCAAGCCTAAGGTATCTGAATAGAGTGTTTTAGTCACACTCTCCCCTGCAAAGTAACGCCCCAAAAACCTCATGCTACTTGCCCAGACATAAACGGGCGTTGATGCGAAGAATGTTCCCAAGGCAAGCCCTAAGATAACGACAAGTTCTGAAGGGTGCCATAAAGAGAGGAGATTGCCTCCCATCAATAAGAACCCTCCAAAAAAACTGACGGTAATTAGCAGAATGCCTAATGGCTTTCCTAACATAGCTTTTCACTTATTTTAGTTTAAAGAAGCCTGCACGTTTTACCCGAAGCGATCACGGTCCAACCCCATAAAAAATCTGTGCGCTCTAATCAACATTTTATTGACAGAACGAATCTAGTTGCAACTACAGCAACTCTTATACCAGGTTTTAAAACAGGAGGGAAACAGGCAGACCAGAATTGGCCTATCTGTTTGAATAGAGTTAATCTGTGAGACGGATCTGCGTTACTTTTTTCAAGGTACGCGGTAAGACAATGCCTTTCTTGGCGCGACTTGAATAAGCTTCTTCGATGGCCGTAGGGCCAAACGTTTTCTCATAGGTTCCTGCAACGAGAGTCACTTTCTGACCAGGTGTAAAGGCAAATATGGCACAGACAGCCTCACCTTTTGGCATATGAATGAGCTTATTGCCCTTACCTTTTGCCAATGCCGGCAATTCATCAACAGGAAACACCAACATACACGGCTCACTGGTAACGACCATAACAAACTGACCAAGTTGTACCGTTGCAGGTGTTAACACGTGACTGCCCGCTGGCACACTGATAGTCGTTTTACCGGCTTTATTTTTAGAGTAGAGGTTTTCCAATTGCGTCACAAAACCATAACCTGCACTGGAAGCCAAAATCAGTTTATCAGCAGGTTGCCCCATTAATACCTGAGTAAAACTCGCTCCTTTAGGTAGATTAAGTCGACCGGTTAAAGGCTCACCATGCGAACGTGCTGATGGCAGACTGTGCGCCGGCAACGCATAGGCGCGTCCAGTATTGTCCATAAAGATTGTCATCTGGCGACTCTGACCAGACGCTTGGGCACGGAAAGCATCTCCCGATTTGTAGCCTAGAGCGACACCATCAATATCATGCCCCTTAGCGGCTCTAACCCACCCATTTTCAGAGAGCACTACGGTGATCGCTTCGGATGGCAACAAATCTTGCTCACTCATCGCTTGCGCAGGTCTTCCTTCTATCAGTTGAGAACGACGGTCATCGCCATACTCATCTGCATCTTTTTGTAATTCAGTTTTAACCAAGGTCTTTAATCGAGCCGCACTGCTTAAAATGCGTTCAATTTTCTTACGCTCATTTTCTAACTCCGCTTGCTCGGTGCGGATCCGCATCTCTTCTAAACGCGCGAGCTGTCTTAACTTTAACTCCAGGACCGATTCGGCTTGAACATCCGTTAAGCCAAAACTTTCCATTAAAGCAGGCTTAGGTTTTTCTTCTGCACGGATAATCGCAATCACTTCATCAATATTTAGAAAGGCAATTAACATCCCGTCTAATATATGCAAACGAGCCAGCACTTTATCCAAGCGGAACTGCAAACGTCGGCGCACCGTTTCGGTACGGTAGACCAGCCACTCCGTTAACATCATGTGCAGGTTTTTTACCTGAGGACGACCATTTAGACCAATGACGTTAAAGTTCGCTCGGTAACTTTTCTCTAAGTCCGTCGTCGCGAACAGATGCAACATCGCAATCTCTACATCCACGCGTTTAGAACGTAATTCAACCACAAAACGTACCGGATTTTCATGATCGGATTCATCACGTAAATCGACCACCATCGGTAGTTTTTTGGCACGCATTTGCGCGGCGACCTGCTCCATTAATTTGCTACCTGAAACCTGATAAGGTAAGGCATCAATAACGACGTTCACACCGTCTTCAACCACGTAATGTGCACGTTGACGGATTGAACCATGCCCCGTTTTATAGAGTTTAAACAGCTCTTCTTTAGAGGTAATAATCTGCGCTTCGTTAGGATAATCTGGCGCTGGAATTAATTCCATCAGCTCTTCAATGGTGGTATCGGGATTCTCTAAAAGTGCCACACAACCCGCGACGACTTCACGTAGATTGTGCGGCGGAACATCAGTGGCCATACCCACCGCAATCCCAGAAGTACCATTTAACAGAATATGCGGCACGCGTGCTGGCAAAACGGTAGGTTCATCCAAAGTACCATCAAAGTTAGGCGTCCAATCGACGGTGCCTAAAGACGTTTCTTCGAGCAATAACTGGCTGAATTTAGACAATCGGGCTTCGGTATAACGCATCGCCGCAAACGACTTAGGATCATCCATCGACCCCCAGTTACCCTGACCATCCACCAAGGTATAGCGGAAAGAGAAGTTTTGTGCCATTAAGACCATGGCTTCATAACAAGCACTGTCACCATGGGGATGGAATTTACCCAATACATCCCCCACGGTACGCGCTGATTTTTTATGTTTAGAAGAGGCTTTCAAACCCAACTCAGACATGGCATAAATAATACGCCTTTGAACCGGCTTCAAGCCATCACCGATATGCGGCAAAGCTCGATCGAGAATGACATACATTGCATAATCTAAATAGGCTTTTTCACTGAATTCAGCGACACTTTTTTGCTCAATGCCTTCATAGTTAATGGTTTGTTGTGACACCCTTCTCTCCTTTCAAATCGTATTTAAAACTGAATGTGCTTACTGTTTTATTCGGAATCCGACATTTTACCGACCGCACACGAAACAAATGATTTCGCTTTCGCCCCAGCCGCTTTGAGCCCTTCTACCGAGCCAACCTTTGGATAGCCCATTGCTAACAATTTATCTTCAACAACACTCATTACCTGCAATTGATCAATCTCTTCTTCTAGCTTGAGAGCAACAGAACCCGATTCAATATCAACCGTAGCCTCGGTTACGCCTGGCAAAGCATTCAATTTTTGCTTAATGCTATTAGCGCAACCACCACATTTTATATTTTCAACCGCTATAACGATAGACATCTTTTTCTCCATTGCTGTTGTTAGCCGCGCGACAGTGTGACCAAAAAACAGACCCATCCATTAGCCGGCCTATTGAACACATTTAATTATCGCTATAATTTACCACACAATGGAGAGAATCTCGCACTTTGAAACGTCTCCTTTGGATTAACAATAATGTCCTAGTAATTCAGTCAGGTATTTAACCGCCATTACCGTTAAACTAAACACATAAATTACTCAAAACTTAACTCCCTAATTGAATGAATAAATTATGACTCTTTTCGAAAACAGCTACTGTGAACTTCCAAAAACCTTCTATCGAGCAACAAAACCAGAACCCTTGGTAGATGCTCTGTTAATCCATACTAACCAGAATCTACTGAATGAGCTATCGCTCGAATTAAGTGCCGATACACTCCTGAAAATGACCAAAGGGGAGTCTTTTCCTGAAGGGTTTATGCCCGTCGCACAGAAGTATACTGGACATCAATTTGGTTATTATAATCCGGATTTAGGAGACGGTCGCGGTCTGCTCTTGGGGCAAGTAAAAGATGCTCACCAACAACCTTGGGACTTGCATCTAAAAGGCTCCGGGGTCACCCCCTACTCGCGACGCGGGGATGGTCGCGCCGTACTCCGTTCTTCGGTTCGCGAGTATTTGATTGGTGAAGCGTTGCATGCCATAGGCGTACCAAGCGCACGGTGCCTCTCAATTTGCCATAGTCCAGAACCGGTCAGGAGAGAACAAATTGAGGATCGTGCAACTTACATCCGTGTGGCTAAAACCCACGTTCGTTTTGGCCATTTTGAATGGTTAGCACAAAGTGGCAATCTAGCTGATTTTAAACAATTGGCCAACTATGTGATTAAAACGGTCTATCCTGAACATCAAAACCTACCTGAAGAAAGTCGTTATGCAGCACTGCTCAATAGCATTAACGAACGTACCGCTTATTTGATGGCCTGCTGGCAAGCCAGTGGTTTCTGCCATGGCGTGATGAACACCGATAATATGTCCGTCTCAGGGGAAACACTCGATTTTGGCCCCTATGCCTTTTTAGATGACTGTAAGATTCATTACATCTGTAACCATTCCGATACAGAGGGGCGTTATGCTTATAGCCAGCAACCCAATATCGGACTATGGAACTGTCAGGTATTAGGCCAAGCCTTTTCAATGATTTTAAGCTCAGAACAGATTGAAGCGAGCATCAATGCCTATATCGAAACCTACAACCAAACCTATCTAACGAAGATGTGTGCAAAATTCGGCTTAGGCAACCCACAACTCGAAGATAAACATTTCATTGCTGATAGTTTGATTTTAATGGATCAGTCTAGTTTAGATTTTCACTATTTCTTTCAAATGCTGGCTCTGTTTGCAACGCCACAACAAGCTCAGTTCGAAAGCTTTGTACCAGAGTCAAAAGCTTGGAAACTCTGGATGGTTCGATATCAAGAACGCATTGATCTTGAAAAAGATGAGTCACAACGTCAACAACTTATTCAAAATAACACCCCTAAACTGGTCTTACGCAACTATATTGCACAGGAAATTATCGAAGCGGCTGAACAGGGCGATTATCGGCCGTTGGACAATTGGTTTAACTGGCTGAGAACACCCTACGATCCACCTGAAATATTCAATACACCTGAGTATGCTCACTACCTTTTACCACCAGCGCCACAACATAAAGAGATGGCTTTAAGCTGCTCTTCATAAGATTTTTCATAGCGTTATATAAATTAGGCCTTTAAACGAAATTAGAAAGCCGTTTAATAAATCAGTTATCTAGACAAGAAAATTGCATCCTCCACAATAAAGTTCTAGAATTTTAGAGCAACTGATTTTAATGAGACAAATTCATGGCCATGATAAACGACACAAATAGACGTTGTAGTGAGCGTATTCAAGTGAACCGCACCGTTTCAATTCAAAACCCACTTAAGCCGATAGAAATAGCCCGTTATGCAAAAATCCTCGACCTCTCTAACTGTGGGTTGGCTTTTGTGGGAACCGAGATTTGGAGCTCACACTAGTGTTTACACTACCAGGCTATGAAACCAACAGTACTTTATCACTTCTCTCCAAAGTAAAACGTAGCCAAGCCGTTCAAAATAGATATTTAACGGGCCTCACATTCCCTAGCCTGACACCACATGAAAGTTTAATTATTAGAGCTTATATAAGCTTTCATCAACGCTTTCAGGCATAATTAAAAGCAGTAAAAAGTTTAAAACTTATTCAACTAAGTCCATTGGTCTTATCCTTACAGGTTCCGTCATGCCAAAAAACGTTATTAATCAATTGGTTAAAACTAACCGAAAAATTATCTTAATTGGTAAAAATGGCCAGGCCGAAGGCCAACTAGTGGATTTATCACTTACTGAAGCTGGCGTCTTAACCAAAAGAGGTGCCCAAGAAGGCACTGACCTCGAGCTTGTGTTTGAAGTCCCTGCGCTTGAAGACTTTATTACACTGCACATCAACGCCACCGTAATACACCGGCATAATTCTGAGAATTTAATCTACCTTAAATTAAGTTTTGCACGACTCAATGAGTTTGATAGCTTAGCGCTTGCGGATTTTGTTGACTATAAAACTCGCCTATTACAACTAGGCCAGAACAAATACTAAAAACACCTCCATCAATACTAACAACTACCCATTAAAGCCACTACCCCATTATCCTTAAACAAAAACCTTGTCATAAAATAGTCACTAAAAAACTGCATTTTTTATATTAAAAATCTCATGTTTACCGTATGCTCGCTGGAGTTTAAATAGCCGTAAATTTATAGGGGCATTCAACAGTTTTGGCCAAATTTATTGTGAAGCAAGAACGGAAATTCAGGGAAATTTTATATAAAATCAAGAGTACCAGTCTGCAAAGTAAGATGTTTTAAGCAAAACTCTGTTTAACTTTTGCCCTTTCTTTTTCAGTAATTGACGTGAAAAAGAAACCTACTCTTAATCACCTGCCACACAATGACACAAGCCTTAAATAAAAATCCGCTTCCAGGCTATGGGCTCATATAGCCGATAGGCATTCAAGCTATACACTTCAACTTCGTCCATTAAGGACAATTTAATATAGGAACGATTATGCGAAAAAACGGCGCGGTTACACAAAAAGAGTATGCCTTAGAACCGGGTGTCACAATCGTTTCTAGAACAGATACTCACGGCAATATTCTATCGGCCAATGAAGCGTTTATTGAAGCCAGCGGTTTTGAATGGACGGATCTAGTGGGTCAGCCACATAATATCCTTAGACACCCAGACGTCCCTGAAGCTGTTTTTAAGGATTTTTGGCAGACGCTTAAAGCGGGTAAACCTTGGACACAAGTGGTTAAAAATCGCCGCCAAAATGGGGATCACTATTGGGTCGTCGCAAAGGCAACCCCAACCTTCGAAAATGGCATAATCACTGGCTATATGTCCGTTAGAACAGCCGCTACCGCCGAGCAGAAGTCAGCCACTGAACAAGCCTATAAAGCCATAAAAGCCGGCAAGGCAAAGTTAGTCAATGGCAACATTTCCTCATTCAAAGACAAAATAAACCCAACGCTGCATTTTAACGGCTCAACAATTATCTTTGCGCTCTCGACTTTATTACTTATTTCAACCTTCTTACCGGTTATGCTCCACTCAATCACTGACATAATTCCCGAAGTTATTTTCGAAATTACAGATGTCATTCTGGTCGCCTTTATCATCCTGACGACCCTAAGCAATGCCAAACAGCTGAAACTTTTAAACAATCATATTACTGAAATTTCATCCGAAAACTTCAATAATCCTATCGACTCTAAAGGCACTAGCTTGATGCCACAGATTTTAGGCCGCCTGAATTCTTTGCAAATCAAACTGGGTGCGGATATCGACGATGTAAAAGCCGCGTTAAACAATGCAAAACGAATTGAAAGTGCTTTAGATGCGACCTCTTCCAATATCATGGTCGTTGACAGATTCCAGAGTATTATTTTCATCAACGCGTCATTAACGAAGATGCTGAAGTCGGTGGAAAGTGAATTCAAAACCGTATTACCAGATTTTGACAGCGCCAACCTGCTTAGAAAAAATATAGAAGTCCTTTATCAGGAGCCTGAACAGCAGATTCAACTCTTGCAGAATTTAAAAGAAACCTCTAAAACACGTTTGAACGTTGACTCCGTTATTTTAGACACGGTAACTGACCCAATTTTCGGTGAGAATGGCGAGCGTTTAGGCACCGTGATTGAGTGGAAGAATATGACGGGGCAACTAGCCATTAAAGCCAATATTGAATCCAATATTGAATCCATTGTGAACGACGCTTCTAAAGGGATCCTTAGTGGCCGCATTCCTACTGAAACTCTAACGGGTTTCGAACAAAACATTTCACACTCCGTAAATGCCTTATTAAAGAGCTTTGGCCACACCACCCAAACACTCAATAGAATTCTTTCTGGCATGAGCGAGGGTGATTTGACCTTACGGTTAGAAAACCACTATGAAGGGGATTTACTGGTCATGAAAACGGCCGTCAATAGCGCCTTGAGTAATATTGAATCCACCTTCGGTCAAATTAAACGCGGAGCGACTGAAATCGGCACCATGTCGAGTGAAGTGGCGATTGCCAGTGATGACCTTTCACAACGCACGCAACAACAAGCGGCCTCTTTGGAAGAAACGGCTGCCAGCATGGAAGAACTTACGTCCACCGTGCAACAATCGACGCAAAATACGGCTGAAGCCAATACGCTAGCGCATACCGCGGCAAAAGAAGCCGAAGAAGGTATTGTTGTCATGAGTCGCACTATTGAAGCGATGAATAGCATCACCGAGTTAAGTCGGAAAATCGGTGACATTACTAGAGTTATTGACAGCATTGCTTTCCAAACAAATCTACTGGCGCTTAACGCAGCCGTTGAAGCTGCGCGTGCGGGTGAACATGGACGAGGTTTTGCAGTTGTGGCCAGTGAAGTTCGTAATCTGGCACAAAAGTCTGCTGATGCCGCCAAAGACATCTCAATATTAACCAATTCTGCCACTCAACAAATTGGAGACGGAACATCGCTTGTTGAGCAGACGAACACGGTCTTTGAGCAGATGGTCATCAAAATAAGGGACGTTGAAACGCTCATATCAGAAGTCGCATCAACGGCCATCGAGCAGTCAAAAGGTCTTGATCAAATCAACTTGGCGGTCTCTCATTTAGACCAAACGACACAGCAAAATGCGGCTCTCGTAGAAGAACTCTCGTCTACGGCAGGTAATATGAGTGAACAAGCGGAAGAGCAAGCTGAATTTGTAGGGCACTTTAAGATTAGCCCTAACGTAGAAACCGCTCTATTAACGGCCACCAGCCCGTTAATAGAGCGGTAGCATAGAATCGACAGATGTCCTCTCAATTCTAAAAAACTTCTGGAAAATGCGGCCAAGGATAGCTCTTATCACAGACCGCGATAAAGAAAGGGTTGAGTAGAGACTCTGTTTGTACATATTGCAAAGGGTGACCTGCCGCATTGAGCACATCGCCCCCAGCAGATTCAAGAATACAGTGTGATGCGGCCGTATCCCACAATGAGGTCGGGCCAAACCGTGGGTAAATATCGACCTTACCTTCTGCAACCAAACAGGTTTTTAAGGCCGAACCCATTTTAATTAAAGTGACCTCACCCAACTGTGCGGTAAAGCGTTGTAACACGCCGCCATGCCGACGACTCACCGCGACTCTGACTCTCTCCTCAGTTTGATTTTCCATACCTTTTGAAACGCCGTCTTCCTGGCCTGCAGAATGTTTCTCTTCCAACGAACTAACTTGAATCGCCTCTGCTTTTGTCAATAAAGAAAGCCATTGATTATGAGATAGGTTCGCCGTTATATTGCTTAATTTAAACGCCTTCTGGCCTTTCATCGAGAAGTATAACTCCCCCACTTCAGGACCATACACCACGCCTAAAACGGGCTGATGATTCACAATCAGTGCGATATTAACGCTGTACTCTCCAGTGCGACCAATAAACTCTTTGGTGCCATCCAAGGGATCGACCAACCAATAAGTTGACCAGGCCTGGCGAGTTTCAAAAGGCACATCCGCCACACTCTCTTCGGTAATCAGTGGAATAGTTGGCACTAAAGACTGTAAGGCAGCGGTTATCATTTTATCCGCTTGCTTATCCGCCTCGGTCACTGGCGAACCATCCGTTTTATCCTCTACCTCTAACCTCTCTGGCTGATGATATAAAGTCGAGATATGCTGACCGGCAAGGTATGCAATATAGCAAACGTCGGGCAACCACTTAACCAACTCTTCAGGTGTAACAACACTCGAGTTCATATTTTCCCCATCTCTTTTAAGACCAACATCAGCGCCGCATAAGCACGTCCTTCACTAAAGTCGGGATCAGCCAACAATCCGTGCCAATCATCCAAATGCCACGGCACCACCTCTAACGGTTCTGGTTCATCGCCTTCAGCAATTTGTGGCGTCAGTCCCGTTGCCAATACAATATGTGTATAGTGCGACATATAACTCGCCGCTAAAGTGACCGAATCGAGCAGTTTAAGCTCTTTAGGTAAAAACCAATCTCTTCCTGACTCTCTCGAATGCAGGCCTCTCGCCAACTCTCTCCCGGGTCAATTTTGCCTTTCGGAAAGCCTAATTCATAACGACCCACGCCCGCGCCATACTCCCGAATTAGCAGTAAAGTACCATCCTCTAACACGGGAACAATCAATACCGCGCCCGCGACACTGCCTAATAAACGTTCAAAGTTCACAGTGGTACCATTAGAAAAGGCAATCTCTTGCGACTGCACCGTAAAAAACTGTGACTGCGAGGCGATTTTTTCCGATAAGATAGTGGGAGTTTTTTTAGACATGCTGAATAACCGTTTAACTAAAAATATTCTTCTAATAATAACGCTAAGAGTTCCTGATTACCAATGAATGCACACCTTAACTGGTCACAAATTGACACTGTACTGCTCGACATGGACGGCACCTTGCTGGATTTACATTTCGACTGGAATTTTTGGATGGATGTTATTCCCCAAGCCTATGCGTCCAAAAACACACTTTCAATTGAATCCGCTAAAGAAATTATCCATAAAAAGATTCATTCGCAAACCGGTACTTTAAATTGGTATTGTCTGGATTATTGGACTGAGGCCTTGGATTTACCGGTCGCTGAATTGAAGCGTGAGTTAAAGCATCAGATTCAAGTGCATCCAGAGGTAATGGCGTTTTTGGCCGCGCTCAAAGCCAGTAATAAAACGGTCATTATGGTGACTAATGCACACCGCGATAGTTTGGCTATTAAGTTAGAGATGACTGCAATTGGTGATTATTTTGATGAATTGATTTCTGCGCATGACTTTGGCACGCCGAAAGAGGACATAGCCATCTGGTCAAAGATTCAAGAAGTGATAACTTACGACCCAAAGCGCACCCTCTTGATTGATGACAACCTGCGCGCGCTACAAACGGCCAAAGAGTATGGCATTGCTTATCCATTATGTGCGACCTTTGTCAGCCCAAAGTTGGATAAGATTGATCCTAAAGAGTTTGCTCATTTTGAACGTTATTCAGAGATTATGCCGGGTTAATATTGAATTTTAGAATGCCCCCTATCGAACCTTACAAAAGTTACGTTTGTATCACAAAGACCATTTCAGTCCGTGGCACGCCCTTGTGTTCAAAACTCACCTCATGCACCTTTTCAATCGATTCGACATCTGAAAAAAGCTGACGAACTTCTGCTTCAGGTACACTAAAAGGTGGCCCTGAAACCCGACTCTGATCGTATGCCATGGTAATCATCAAATACCGCGTCCCTTTGGGCAAAATTGATCTTAAATGCGTCACATACCGAGCCCGCATTTCTGGCGGCAATGCCACAATCGCAGCGCGATCATAAACCGCTTTCACATCCTGACAATCCTCAGCACTTAAACGAAAGAAGTCACCACATAAAAGTGTCATATTCTCTAGTTCGTAACCGCAATAATGAGCATGTTGAATAGGTTGAGCGGTCACCCCATTTTCCGTTAAAAACTCATCTAAAGCTTGCTGGCTTAACTCCACGCCCAAAACCCTGTGTCCCTGTTTGGCTAACCAAAGCATATCCAAAGACTTTCCACATAAAGGCACCAATACCTTTTCAGAACCTTTTAAATCTAGTTTTTGCCAATAGTCGGTTAAAAAAGCATTCATCTCCGCTTGATGAAAACCCACCACACCACTGGCCCACATGTCATGCCAAAAATTTGCTTGCATCTTTACTCCGATATTCCATGGTCACTCATGCAGTAAATTTATGTGCAAAGCTAAACCGTTACTATAAACAGTTATAATATGTCGCTGATTATATAGATAACCCAACTAAAACTGAACCTAAGTTGAATCAAACACATGACCTCAAAACAGACTGACACCCCTGAAAAAAAATCGGAAGTAAGCCCGAAAACCCAATCGTTTTGGAAAAAGAACTGGGTCAAAAACACCCTAACCGGCCTATTTTTTGTAGGTGTCTTTTTACTACTACGCCCCTATATGCAAGGCGATGTAGTTGAAGGGCAAGCGCCCATTATGCAAGTTCAGAGCATCACCGGTAAAGCCATTGACTTGCAAGCGCTGAACCAGCAAGGTAAGCCCGTATTAATCCATATCTGGGCGACGTGGTGCCCAATCTGTGACATCAGTAAAGGCGGCATTGAATCGGTGGCAAAAGACTATGCGGTGATCAATATCGCCAGCATGTCAGCCGATGATGATCAATTGCTGACCTTTGCCCAAGAAAATGAGATGAATCCAGACATTATCGTCAACGATTTAGAAGGCAAGTGGCAGAAAGCCTTTGGCGCCAAAGCCGTGCCCGCCGATTTTGTCATTGCGCCTAATGGCGAAATTGCCTTTGTTGAAGTTGGATTCACCACCAGCATGGGATTAAGATTGCGCCTTTGGTGGGCAACGCTGATGACGGATTGATGGCGAATAAAGCAAATAATTCAGAATTGAATCTCGATTTAAAAACCAAGCAGAAATATGGCGGCTCACTAATTCATTGCCAACGTGATGAATTCGGTTTGATTGAAGTGGTCGATACCCCACAAATGCGCAGTCTTTATTTCGGCACGCCTGTGGAACAGAGCCGCCTCTTTTTCCATGCGCCTATGACATTGTCATTTGAATATCAACAAGTCATCGAAGCACAGATTTTAGACTTTCACGAAAAGCACCCCGTAAAACGAGTCTTAATGTTGGGCATGGGCGGCGGTTCAATCGCCAGTCACCTCAATGCCCTACAGCCAGAGATGCAAATTCATATTGTGGAATTACGCCAAGCGGTGATTGATATAGCCTATGACTATTTTCACCTGCCAGAGGTGCCTGAAATTGAAGCCATGCAAGAAGATGCGTGGGACTTTATCGCAGAAGGCCTATCGCAGTATGATGTAATTATTGTCGATGTATTTGATGAAGAAGGTCTACCGAATGACTTTACCGAGTTGGAATTCCAAGAAAATCTGCTGAAAAATTTAAAGTCACCAGGCCTGGTGCTATTTAATCTGTGGAACCATAAAGACAAACATATTAAACAGCAAACAGATTTAATCGTTAAATATTGGCAACAACAAGCTTTATCAAGCTTATCGGGCAAACAGCACCACGAAATCCAGGTCAATAGCTACCCAATTCACTCCAGTGAGAATATAATCCTCAGCATTCGGGTATAGTAACCACCATATTTACGTCTCTACCAAAGAAACATGGCTTTCTATACCCCCCAACTTAAAACTCTTCATTCAAAACGGATGATGAATTTACAATAAAAAGACTCTCTATTATGGCACTACTATTTTTACGTGAAATGTCCCTCAGCTTCGGCTCGGCTCCTTTATTCAATAAAGCTTCTTTAAAGATTGAAGCCAATGAGCGCGTCTGCCTAGTCGGCCGTAATGGCGAAGGTAAGTCGACTCTGCTGAAAGTCATTGAAGGTGAGATTCAGGCCGATAGCGGAACCCGCGTTGTACAAGATGGCGTGACCATCGCCAAACTGCAACAGGAAGTGCCGCATGATATGCACGGCTCCGTATTTCATGTCATTTCAGAAGGCTTGGGTACTGCCGGTCAATTGATTGAAGAGTTTCATGAAATCAGTATTCAGATGGAACAGAATTACACCGATGAACTGATGGAAAGATTTTCCCACGTCCAGGAAGGCATCGAAAAGCAAAACGGCTGGGAGCTACAACAGAAAGTCGACACCATTATCTCTAAATTAGAGTTACAGGCCGATGCCGAATTTTCGAGATTATCAGGGGGTATGAAACGCCGAGTGCTCCTTGCTCAGGCATTGGTTCAAGCCCCTGATATCCTATTACTAGATGAGCCGACTAACCATTTGGATATTCCATCCATTCAATGGCTAGAAGGCTTTCTAAAAAGCGTGAACTGCACCTTAGTCTTTATCACGCATGATAGAGCATTCTTGCAAACGCTAGCGACTCGTATTATCGAACTCGATCGCGGTAAGCTCGCTAACTGGGAGTGTGATTATCACACCTACCTTGAGCGTAAAGAAGCCCTATTAGAAAGTGAAGCCAGGCAAAACGCACTGTTTGATAAAAAATTAGCCCAAGAAGAAGTTTGGATTCGTCAAGGGATCAAAGCCCGCCGTACCCGTAACGAAGGTCGTGTTCGCGCTTTAGAAAAACTGCGTTCAGAACATCAGTCACGTCGTAATCTGCAAGGTAAAGCGAATCTACAACTTAACCGAGCGGACAATTCTGGTAAGCAGGTTGTCGAGTTAAAGAATGTTACCTTTGGCTGGCCTAGCAGAACGATTATCGAAGACTTCAGTGGCGTCATTATGCGTGGCGACAAAATCGGGATTATCGGCGAGAATGGTTGTGGTAAATCAACTCTAATCGGATTACTGCTGGGTAAACAAGCGCCGTCTTCCGGAACCATTACCATGGGAACCAATCTCGACATCGCCTACTTCGATCAACATCGCGCTCAATTGGATGAAAACAAGCCAGTGGTCGAAAGTGTGATCGAAGAGAGTGATTACGTTGAAATCAATGGTCAACGTAAGCATATTATGGGTTACTTAGCCGACTTCTTGTTCTCACCAGAGCGTGCTCGTCAAAAAGTGAAGTCCTTGTCGGGTGGAGAGCGTAATCGTCTGCTATTGGCTCGTGTATTCGCCAAACCGTCCAACCTACTGATCCTCGATGAGCCAACCAACGATTTAGATGTTGAAACGCTAGAGTTGTTGGAAGAGTTATTGATGAACTATAAAGGGACGGTCTTAATCGTCAGCCACGATCGTGCTTTCTTAAATAACGTCTGTAGTAGCTCAATCGTATTTGATGCGCCAGGTGATGTGAATGAATATATCGGTGGTTACGACGACTGGTTACGTCAGCGTCCGGCTAAATACGCCAATACGCGTTCTGCGGCACGTTTAGAGTCTGCTCATCCAAAGATGACGACCTCAGAAATCAAGGCGGAAAAAGCCCCTAAAGTTGAAAAACCAAAAGAGACAGAGGCCACGCCAGTGGCTAAAAAAGCGGTTAAATTGAGTTTTAAAGATCAGCGTGAATATGACGCCTTACCAGCTTTAATTGAAAGCTTGGAAAGCGAACTAGAAACCTTGGCTGAAAAAGTCGGTAGCAGCGAATTTTATCAAAACGAGAATGAGATCGTACAAGCCACTCTGAAACAATTAGAAGACAAAGAAGGCGAACTTGAAGGCGCTTTTGAACGTTGGGAAGTGTTAGAGTCATTGGTCATGGGTGACGCCTAATTCGATCAACCATGAAGTTTTAAATTCTTAACTGGCCAGACCTGGTCGGTTTTAAAATGGAATTTTCAAAAAGAACTATATATCCTGCGTCATCAATAAACCCTAAATAAGAACCTTTAAGATATCTTCAGTTAATAAATGACTTATATTTTCAGGACTTTAAAACTATAAAAACCTCTTAAATATATTCTGATCACTAACATTACCTGTCGATGAGTCCTTTACAGCTTCTGTAACCTCTGTAGTAATTGTATTTTTAACTTCAGCTAGATTAAATCCAAATATCAATGAAGCTAAAATTATATAGACCCCAATTTCATCCTTCATTTTTTACCTTTGTGATCTAAATCTAGTGATTAAATAATACCAGTGCAAAACAGAGTTAGGATGTCTGTAGTTTTCTGATTAGGCAATGATCTCTTGATAAATACACATTCTCTCCCTGTGTCCATTCATATATAAAGCCATTTGAGCCATTATAAAAACTACGATTGCATCCTGCTTTCATACGCTCATGTAACTCAACGATTAAAGAGTCAACCCTATCAATCCAAGATGAAGAGTCATTGAAAACCTCTCTTTCCGCTCCTTCGATATCAATTTTTAGAATATCAATCTTTTCTAGATTGAAGTTTTGAGCTCTATGTGAAATAGAGTGGGTAGTTGAATTTCAGTTTTCCGCATAGGAAATAAATCATGTTGATGAAATTCCCGATATTGCGATAGCCTCTGGCGCGTCTTTTGGCTAATTGCACCTTACTATTAATGCCTTCCAAAATACCGTTGCTAATACGCGACTCGACAAAGTGAATAATTCCAGACCAATGTCTTTTGACCGTTTTTGCAAAAGCCATAAAGGCGGGAATAGTTGACTCTTCGACCTCTCTGCACCAGTTGGTCAGGAACGTCGTTGCCGCCACTTTATTTGGCATGTCCCATACATCATTGAACAGCACTTTCAATCGGTATGCCTTGCCTAGAGTGGGGTAAAGCTCAAGCATGTCTGATAATGACTTTTCCTGTTTATCCGATAAGTTTTGTCGGTTTTTCAAAAACGTGTACTTATGTCCTTTTAAGTCATCATGCTCAATACGTTCAATTCTGCGCACCTGATCCATGGCTTTATTAAGCAATTTGTCGTCGTGT
>VCMH01000012.1_pt1 | contig 29719 bp, 27 predicted proteins | sample 3385031 | NCBI WGS metagenome assembly VCMH01 (sample SAMN11833398, study PRJNA544312) | saline spring metagenome | isolation source: microbial filaments from arctic saline spring | place: Canada: Axel Heiberg Island, Nunavut | collected 2010-05 | reverse complement strand
ACACGACGACTCCGAATAATGCTCAACAATTAAATCATCCGTAGCAGGATTCCAAACAGCCTCATCTATTCCGTTGATAATGCCTGTTAAACGACCTTCTTTTTGGCGTTTTTGCAAAACCCCTTCAAAACCATAAGCAAACTCTGGAAAACAAATTTCTTTAGCGTAGGTAGGGCTCACGGTTGTCACTTGATCCGCCTTGATTAGGCCGGCTTTAAGCATTGAAAAATGCCCCCAGAACTCAACACCCTCACTCTCCCAAAGTACCCAAGGCAGTTTTAACTGTTCAAAGAGGGAGCGCGGGAAATTACCAGGATAGGCCATATTGTGCACAGTGAATACCGTCTGAGGCCGCTGACTTTCTAAACTCAACAAGGCTGGTACTAAGCCGGTTTGCCAGTCATTTACATGCACGACATCAGGTTGCCACTTTAATCCCAGACGATCCATCGCCAATTCAGTCACCACTTTTGAAAACACGGCAAAGCGCTCGCCATTATCCCACCAGTCAGAACCATCAGCCGCCAAATAGGGATTCCCCGTTCGGTCAAACAGTTCTGGAATATCGACCAACCAAACAGGCACATCAATACCTGAGACGGCGCCCGCTTTCAGCTGCAGGATCTTGGCCGTGAACTCTCGGCCACAGCCTTGTACTGAGACTTCTGCCACCTTTTTAAGAATGACGCCGTGCGGCAGTTTATCCATAACGGCTCTATAAGCCGGCAAAACCAGACGTATCTTATGCTTTAAAGCGGCCAGCGCATTGGGCAAGCTACCTGAAACATCTGCCAAGCCACCGGTTTTAATGAGCGGATGGGCTTCAGAAGTCGCGAAAAGTATTTTCATTCAGGGTTCCTAGTRGTTTGTTTTTTGATCTTTAAAATTCGTTTTATTGTGCCGTCAAGTTGAACCACGAATATAGAATCGCCGCCAGTCTTTGCGAGCGAAGCAATTCAGGCGCTTTTGAACCACGAAGACACGAAGTCACGAAGGTTTCAGGGTAAAAAATCACCCTTTATATATAGAATCTCTGCCAGTACCTCAAGAGTACTTGCTTCGCGGCGCGAGCGAAGCAATCCAGGTGTTAACGTCCAAATGCGATACTTTGCTCTGAGTCATGGATTGCCACGTCACTTTGTTCCTCGCAATGACAAAAACCACCAACCCGTACTTTGCGAGTACCCCAAGAGTACTTGCTTCGCGGCGCGAGCGAAGCAATCCAGGCGTTAACATCTAAATGCACTACTTTGCTCTGAGTCATGGATTGCCACGTCACTGCGCTCCTCGCAATGACAAAAAACCACCGCCCGTCATTGCGAGTATCGCGAAGCAATCCAGGCGTTAACGTCTAATGCACTACTTTGCTCTGAGTCGATGGATTGCCACGTCACTTTGTTCCTCGCAATGACCGGTTTTTTCTTCGAGCCTTCGCGCCTTCGTGGTGGTTTTTTCAATTTCCACCGCCCGTCTTTGCGAGTACCCCAAGAGTACTTGCTTCGCGGCGCGAGCGAAGCAATCCAAACTCAACCCTCCGTCATTATCGGGCTTGACCCGATAATCTGTATCGACATCTGGAGATCCCCCAGTCAGGCCGGAGGATGACGGTGAGGTGTCACTGCGCTCCTCGCAATGACAATGGTTTTTATTTTTCTTTGTGTTTAGTCTATTTTTAACTTTAAGACTATGGCGGCTAACGGCGGCAAGGTCAGTTCCGCAGAGTAGGCCTGATTCATCCATGGTTGATTTTCAGTGTGAATCATACCGCCATTCCCCATATTACCGCCGCCAAAGAGTTGTGAATCGGAGTTTATCAACTCGATATAACTACCGGACTCAGGTAGACCAATTCGGTAATTTTGGCGCGGCACAGGGGTAAAGTTAAAGATGCAGATCACTTTCTCGTTATCCGCATAACGAATAAAGCTTAAGATGGACTGCTCATAGTCACAGCAATCAATCCACTCGAAACCGTGGCTCTCAAATTCACGTTCATACAGAGCTGAATGATTTTATAGAGGTGGTTGAATGCTTTAGAAAGTAGTTGCACGCCTCGATTCAATGGGGCGTCACATAGATGCCAATCTAAGGAACGCGCTTCACTCCACTCATTCCATTGAGCAAATTCACAGCCCATAAACAACAGTTTCTTACCGGGGTGCAGTATTTGATACGCCAGCAATAGACGCAGATTAGCGGCTTTTTGCCAATCATCTCCCGGCATCTTAGCAATCAGCGATCCTTTTAGATGAACGACCTCATCATGCGATATAGGCAGCACGAAGTTTTCTGAGTAGGCATACATCTGACTAAAAGTCAGTTGGTTGTGATGATATGGACGAAAGATTGGTTCATTCTCAAAATAATCCAGCGTATCGTTCATCCACCCCATATTCCATTTCATGGAAAACCTAAGCCCCCCATCCAGGTTGGGCGCGAAACCATTGGCCATGAAGTCGACTCTTCGGCCATCACCACCGCGCCGGGGCACTGTGCATGCACTTGCTCATTGAGTGCTTGCATAAAGCTAACCGCTTCAAGATTTTCGCGACCGCCATGCTCATTGGGTTCCCACTGGCCTGCTTTACGCCCGTAATCTAGATATAACATAGAAGCCACAGCATCCACCCGTAAACCATCAATATGCAGCTCTTTAAGCCAATACAATGCATTGCTGATTAGGAAATTGCGTACTTCATTTCGTCCAAAATTAAAAATATAGGTGCCCCACTCCTGATGCTCGCCTTTACGCGGATCTTCATGTTCATAGAGCGCTGTGCCATCAAAACGGCCCAAGGCGAATTCATCTTTGGGAAAATGCGCTGGCACCCAGTCCAAAAATACGCCAATGTGGTGTTGGTGACAATAATCAACAAAATAGCGCAAATCATCTGGGGAGCCAAAACGACTGGTCGGCGCAAAATAACCAGTGGCTTGATAGCCCCACGATTCATCCAATGGGTGTTCGGAAATCGGTAATAACTCAATATGGGTATAACCCATCCATTGAACATACGCCACCATACGGTGCGCGATTTCGCGATAGTTTAGAAATCCACCATCATCGGCTCTTTGCCATGAGCCTAAATGCACCTCGTAAATATTAATCGGCGCTTTTTGCCAATCAAATGTGTTCTGCGATTCCAACCAGGCCTGGTCATTCCATTGATGCTTCGATTCATAAACGATACAGCCGGTTGCTGGACGATACTCCATCGCCATGGCGTARGGATCGACTTTAGTRAAGCTATCACCCGTTTGACCRTTACGAATTTCRAATTTATAGACATCYCCTGCCTGYARSCCCCGGGATAAACAACTCCCAAACYCCAGAGCCGCCATTGACACGCATKGGGTGACGCAGTCCCATGCCAACCATTAAAGTCACCGACTACTGAAACGCGCTCTGCCGATGGTGCCCAAACAGCAAAACTGAACCCCTTTAATGCCATCGATTTCTTTAGGATGGGCACCCAATACATTATAAAGCTGCCAATGCTGCCCCTGTGCAAACAGATGTAAAATCCAATTCACCCAATTGCGGCCAGAAGGTATAGGGAGAGACCACGGAATGCTCAATTCCATCGGCCTCTGTCCAATTGACCACATAGTGCTGTGCTAATTGATGTTTCTCTTTATCTGTCAGGAAGGCGACAAATAGATCCGTGCCCTCTACCCGTTGCAGTTCAAATAGGCCATCGATATTAGCGGTCTCTGCTGTAGGCAGCCAAGCTCGAACAGCCCACTCTGCTCTAGGCGTTTTGGACAGTTGAGTCTTAACAGGCTTCTTTGCGGTACTGTTTTCCGATAACAATTGCGAAGCTGGCAGTGCATGACAACCTAAGATACCGAACGCATCATGATGACGGCCTTGTTGTAAGGCCTTGATCTCTGCTTGTAATCCCTTATCCAGGGCTTGCCAACTTATCTGCATATTTTTAACCAAACCTTCTCTGTGAGCGATTTTTAATTTAGTGGGTGTCATGTCGATTTTAAAGTCTATCTGTCTGTTGCACCAAAACCCGGAGGTTATCTGCCAAGGTATCTGATATTTGTGGCCAGTCAAACTGCCAGCGCCAATTGCCTGTAGGCGTACCAGGAACATTCATACGATGGCCACCATCGAGCATTAAAATGTCCTGCATAGGCACAATCACGCGTTGTGCGACCGTATTGAATGCCGCGGCGATTAACAACCAAGGCATCTCTTCTGGCAACTGGGCTTGTTGAAGCTGTTCAGCATTGGTCGCTTGTAACTGTTCCAATATCCAGTTTTGGGTTTCGTTATCTAAGGTTTCAAACCAACCCAAAGTGGTGTCATTGTCATGGGTACCAGTATAGGTCACCGAGTTTTCGACTTGCTCATGCAGTGAATGTGGGTTATCTGGCAAACCATTAAAGCCAAACTGCAATACTGACATACCAGGCAATTCATAGTGCTCTTTTAAGGCGATGACTTCTGGGGTAATGCTTCCTAGGTCTTCAGCGATAATGGGTAAATTCGGAAAGTCTGACTTTAAAGCGTCTAACAACTCGTAACCAGGGGTTTTGACCCATTGACCGTGAATAGCGGTCTCTTCAGTCGCCTTTATCTCCCATGAGGCCTCTAGCCCTCTAAAATGGTCGATGCGTAGCAGATCAAATTGAGTCAATGCGTCTGCAAGACGTTTACGCCACCAACTGAAGTCATCTTGTTGCATCACGTTCCAGTTGTAGTGCGGGTTACCCCAACGCTGACCGGTCTCTGAGAAGTAATCCGGTGGTACGCCCGTGACAACCGTGGGATTGTGTTCTTCATCTAATTTAAATTGATCAGGATTCGCCCAGACATCGGCACTATCGAATGCCACGAAAATAGGCATATCGCCAAATAGTTGAATGCCTTTTTGATTCGCATCCATTTTAAATTGCTGCCAGATTTTAGAGAGAACAAACTGCTGTTTTTTTAAAGCCAACAACTCATTCTGATGTTCTTCTGTAAACCTTTGCAAGGCCTCGGTTTCATGCATCTTCAGTTCGTGCGGCCACTCTCTCCATGATGCTTTATTCTGATGATCTCTAATCACCATAAACAAAACATAATCTTCCAACCAATGCGGTGGATGGTTTAAATAATCGGTAAAGGCGTTGGCACCGAATTGCTCAAATTGAGTTAACCAGTTATCGGGCAACAGTGCTGGGTTCAACGCAAAAGCCGAAACGGCTTGATAGGGTGAAAGATCTTCATGCGGTTGAGTCAATGGCAACATTTGCCAAATGGACAATCCGGCGCTGGCCATCCAATCCAAAAACAACCAGGCCTGGTCATTCAGTTGCCCAGGCTTACCTTCAACGTTAGGCAAAGAGGTTGGGTGCAATAACACCCCAGCTTGTCTTTTATTCACTCAGTCACCTCAACTTTAATTATTTAAAATCCAAACACTGTTCACCACGAAGACGCGAAGTCACGAAGAAACACTTTTTAAGATAAAAAACGCTTCGTATAAAAATTATTAGCCGTTAAACAACTTGGCTCAACTCAAACACGGTTAACCACGAAGACACGAAGAAACCTTTTTTAAGATAAAAAACGCTTCGTATAAAAATTATTAGCCGTTCAATAACTTGACTCAACCCAAACACGGTTAACTATGAAGTAACCCTTTTATAAACACTTAATTCTTTTTCACCCTTCGTGACTTCGTGGTTCAAAGCTTTTGAATTTTAATTACGTCGCATAGTTCCTGCGTTTTCCATATCCCCGCCCCCTTCTGAGATAGGAATATCCAGACTCTCGGGTGCGGTTTGGCCCAGCATCTGATAGAGACGCTTTAAATGATGGCGATATAATTGATCAAAATCTTTGACACTGTCTGCTGGGTTATAGCCCCCAAACCACCAGAACCAATCCGAACCTTCACAAATAGCCAACTGCTCGGTCGCTTGCTGAACCTTTTCTTCTGACAGTTCCCCTGAAGCCAAGACCAAATCATAGGCCTGCTTGGCTTCTATCAATAGATCCCAGGCTTTGTTCTTTTCGGGCTCACCAATCCAGGTAGAAAAGGAACCATATACCCAACTGCCTGCTTTTAAGACCGGTAGATGGCGAGGCTTAACGCCTTGCTGTAAAGCATCCTTGAACGTGGTCATTTGTACTTGAGGATGTTCCGTCAACTTAGCGTACATACTGCTCAAAAAGTGATTGGCATTATCTTCGTAATACTCCCAAGCATTCTCGCCATCCAATATCACGGTGACGACATGCTCCTCTACCTCATCCCCTAGAAAATTCGCGATGTTTTGCATATGTTGTGCAAAATCATTCGCCGCATCATCGGCACTCCAATCTTTATACTGGAACCCGACCATATCGGATAAACCATCATCCCGAAAGAAAATGGCGCAATTTTGTGCGGCGTGTTGCAACGGCTGATATAAGGCCTTTTTACTATTTAAATCATGCTGGTCAATATGCGAGGCTTCACAAGAGTGGCGCCAAACACCTTCACCTGAAGCCGTCCATTGCATAGCATATTCATCCAGCAAGCCCACCGCGGCACTGCTGACAGCGCCTTCTGACAACCACACGCCCTTAGGACGAGTGCCAAAATAGTGTTCATAGACCTCAAGACCATGCTGCATATGCCATTCAGCACGCTCATATCCATTTGGGTAGGCTTCATACGAGGGTGCAGGCGCGCCTGGCAGAGCATCCTTCATGCTTGCAAAATCAATTAATAATGGCACTATGGGATGACCATAAGGGGTCATAGAGAGTTCAATTTGATCAGACTCCATCAAGGCACGATAACGCGGAATAATACTCGCCACCGCATCCGTCATAATCTCCATCAAACAACGTTGGTCTTCGGCATCAAAATGGTTTTTCTTGGCCATTAATTGATTCACCCGTGGATCTGTATAACGTAAGCTCACACCCATCCAAGCTAAATGATACCAAACCAATAAATCCGTAAAATATTGCGCATTCAAATAGCTCACGCAGACGTAATCGAGGCCGACGGGCGCGCTAGAAGACTGGATCATCTCCACCAATTCACGAAAGTGTGGAAAGATATTGATCATGGTCGGTGCATAGGCACGCTGGCAAGCCGTGACAATCTCTTCACGCAGCTCGGATTCAGAGGGGATCGGCGTGACACCCGCCACGAGATTCAGTAGAGGGTCTTGCATCGGTGTACCGGTTTTCAGCCAAGCCTGCATCTGCTGGGTGTAGTCATCCAACTGCTCCAACAATACCGGAGCGAAATTAACCACCACTCTGGCTTCTGGACAGTTTTCCAAATGCCAGGCCATGTCTGCATAATCTTTAATGGCATGCAAATAGACCCAAGGCAAACGATAGAGACCGTCCAGCCCATCTCTATAATGCGGTTGGTGCATATGCCAACATAAAACAACTTTTAACTTTTTAGGTTTCACGGTTCGGCTCTGTTTTAGTGTTATAAATCTAGTTCACGATCAGCAAATTATCGCACTGTATGGAGTTTCTGGCCAAGCATTTCTGGCGTCACTAAAATAATACCGCTTTCAGCCTCAACATAAAAACGCTTTGCATCTTCAATCGGATCTTCTCCAATAATGGTATCGGGTGGTATCACCGCACCCTTATCGATAACGGCATTTTGGATACGACAGTTTTGACCGACCTCTACGCTCGGCAGTAATACTGAATCCTTAATCAAAGAGTAACTATGCACTCTTGAGCCACTGCCAATGACCGAACGTTTGATACGCGCCCCTGAAATAATACACCCACCCGCGACCAGTGAGTCAATGGCCGTACCACGACGCCCCGCATCATCAAAGGTAAATTTGGCGGGCGCCATCTGTGCTTGGTAAGTCCAGATTGGCCAATCACGGTTATAAAGATTTAATTCGGGTTCAATGGTGCAGAGGTCTAAATTTGCCTTCCAAAAAGAGTCAAGCGTTCCAACATCTCGCCAATAGATCGGTTTTTTCTTCTCATCGACAAAAGGATAGGCTTGAACTTTCCAACCTTCGATAACCGATGGAATAATATCTTTGCCGAAATCATGAGTGGAATTTGGATTATCTCTATCTTCAATTAACTTTTGAAATAAGAATTCAGTCGAGAAAATATAAATCCCCATAGAAGCCAAAGCGAGATCAGGATGACCAGGCATAGCGTCTGGGTCGACTGGTTTCTCAGTGAACTTGGTGATTTTTAAGGTTTCATCCACCGACATAACACCAAAGGCGGTTGCCTCCATGCGGGGGACTTCAATACAACCAATCGTTACATCGGCACCGGATTTAGCATGCTCTATCAGCATTTTACTGTAATCCATTGAATAGATATGATCGCCCCCTAACACCATGACGTACTCTGGGGAGTGGCGACGCATGATATCCAGGTTTTGATAGAGCGCGTCGGCGGTGCCTAAATACCAATCTTTGTCCACTCGTTGCTGGGCAGGCATTATTTCGACAAACTCTCCCACCTCATAGCGCATAAAACTCCAAGCACGCTGGATGTGACGAATCAAAGAGTGGGATTTATACTGGGTTAGTACACCAATTTTTCGGATACCTGAATTCACGCAATTAGATAACACAAAATCGATAATGCGATATTTACCACCGAACGGCACGGCCGGTTTAGCTCGCCAGCGAGTTAAGTCTTTTAGACGACTCCCCTCACCTCCCGCCAGCACTAAGGCCAAGGTGTTACGCGTTAACTCGTTTGCCGATATTGTCTCACAATAGTATTTCATTCAGTCATCCTCTCTGATCCCTGCTCGTCATTGCTGGCAATTGATTATTGGCCCATATTGACTACAAACTGTAAGTTGCTACCTTACTGATTATTACTGGTTATTACTGGTTATTCTGACTCTGATTATTAACTTTTTTGTAAAACTAACTCTTTTCTTATTTCAAATCATGAAAGCGTTTCCAACAACTGATTTTGTAACATCGCACCCTTTAATCCCAGGCTTTCATCTATGACCAAAAAGACTGGCATAGTCGCAACCACTTTAGACATCCTACCCTTCTCTAAAAAAGCCTGTTTAAAACAGGGATTTTGCATCCATGGCAGAATTTTCGCCGCGATTCCGCCCGTTAGGTAAATCCCTTGTGGCGCGTGCCAAATAAGCGCGACAGCACCCACAAAGGCGCCATAAATCGTTACAAATTCCGTTAAAGCCTTAATGGCCACAGGATCTCCCAGGTCAGCAGCGGCACTGATCTGAGCGGCACTTAAGGCCTTATCCCCTAAAGGGGATAAGGGGGAGTTACCAGCCGTAGCCAGCGTTGCTAGCAGGTTATGTTGAGCAGCATTTAAACGGTTTTTGTTAAGGCCCAATGATTGGGTCGATTGGGTACTATTTTTGGAGCTATAGGAGACGGGGCAATCAACTGCTTTAAAGAAGTGATAGAGCGCTTCCAGACCCGGTCCAGAGAGGACTCTTTCATAAGAGACATGCGACCACTGTTGCCATAACCATGCGAGTAACAGTTGCTGAGTTTCCGAAATAGGCGCAAAGTCAAAGTGCCCGCCTTCCGAACTTACTGGGTGATAGTTTTTACCATCATAGAAAAGAGGCGCAACTCCCAGCCCTGTTCCTGCACCAATGACTAAACGGTTCCCGGCATCACTGATCTGCTCTTCTGGACTATAGAGCACAATAAGATCGTCTTCGGTAAGACTTTGAACACCCTTCGCGGCGGCATAAAAATCATTCACAAAATGAACCGATTGAATTGCACAGGCCTGCTCTATTTTTTGCGCATCGACCACCCAAGGTAAATTGGTGAGTTGCACACTACGACCGTTAACTGGGCCTGGCAGCCCAAAACATGCGGACTGAATATTCACAAGATCGGCCGTAAAACTCATACTAGCCTCAGGGAGAGGCAAAGCAGATAAATTGGCGGCGGAAAGCGCCTGAGAAAGAAAAGTATTGATAATGGATTCGAGTGAATCGAAATTGGCGCAGGGATAACTCTGTGTAGCGAGTTGGATGGTTTGGCTTGTGGCAGAGATAGAGAAATCAGCGACCTGTTCTGGCGATGTGTAAATAAGCTGAAGAAGTGCTTTCGTGCCTCCAATATCACCTGCCAGAAATAACATTTACGGCTCCCTGTAAACTTGCGGTTTAATGGTGCGCCGATATTCGGTTTGCACTTCATTCATCTGATTCATAAACGGAATCCAACCCCTCGCAAATCAAATGACTGATAAAACCATGCGCTTCTTGTACACGTGCGGTCTCTTGAGAGGCTATCAGAAAACAAATATCCGTCAATTCACTCAATTGACTCGCTTGTTTTCCGGTCATGCCAACCGTAAAGCAACCAAGTTGTTTAGCGACCTCAATCGCCTTAACGACATTCGGACTGCTTCCCGATGTTGACATAGCAATCACCACATCTTCAGATTTCGCCAACCCTTCAATTTGACGCGAGAAGACCGTGTCAAAATGATAGTCATTACTGTGCGCCGTTAAGATAGAGGAGTCTGTCGTTAAAGCCAGCGAAGCAATCGGCTTTCTGTTTTTAACATAACGCACCATCAATTCAGCCGCCATATGCTGCGCGTCGGCGGCACTGCCGCCATTGCCCAACCAAATAACTTTACCACCATTTGCCACCGAAATCAGGATTTGCTCAACCAGCTCAATAACGGTGTGAGATTGATTTAAAACTGATTCAATGGCTTTTTGGTGTTCAGCAATCGCATGCGTAAATTCTATTTTCATTTGGCAGACTCTTTTTGAGTTAAATCAGATTCAATGGCTTCTGATTCCTGGATTTTATTCACCAGGCCAGTTGTCGAGTAACCCTCCCAAAAAGAGAGAATCTCAACTTGCCCACCATTATCCCAAACACATTTAGAACCCGCGACTTCAGACGGCCGATAATCTCCGCCCTTCACTAAAACGTCTGGTTTGATTTTACAGATCAATCGTTCAGGTGTCTCTTCATTAAAGGGGACAACCCAGTCGACACAGCTTAAGGCAGATAACAATTCCATACGCCCTTCTAAGCCGACGATTGGACGGGTAGGCCCTTTAAGAATTTGCACGGACTCATCCGAATTGACGGCCACAATCAGACGATCGCCCAACTTAGCCGCTTCATTTAAGTAACGGACATGGCCGCTGTGTAAAAGATCAAAACAGCCGTTGGTAATAACGACTCGTTCACCATTGTGCTGTGCGAGCTGAACCAGTTCAAACAGTTCATCCTCATTCATGGGCACATAGCCCTCATGGCGCATGGAAGCCTTAATGACTTCATCCAATTCCGCTTTAGAAACCGTTGAGGTACCGACCTTACGCACCACGACACTGGCGGCTTGGTTCGCCAGATGCACTGCACTCTGCAAAGTCATACCGCTTGCAAACCCCGTCGCCAACGCGGCCATTACGGTATCTCCCGCACCCGTCACATCAAATACATCTTGGGCTTGAGATTGCAATAGATAAGGCGCTTCATTCGAGGTCACCAAAGCCATACCATGCTCACTACGAGTCACTAACAAGGCATCTAGTTGTAGCTCTTGGATTAATGCTTCGGCTTTCAGCACCAAATCAGCTGTTTCTGAGGCCTCGCCAACAATCGATTCGAACTCACTTTGATTGGGTTTAATCAAGGTCGCGCCTTGATAACGGCTAAAATCCAAGCCTTTGGGATCGACCAAAACCGGCACTTTGACGGCAATGGCGGCCGCGATCATCTGCTCGACAAACTGCAAAGCGCCTTTGGCGTAATCAGAAATCACCAACACATCGTATTTTGCGACCTGTTGTTTAAGTCTCTCCACTAACTCTAAAGCGGGTGCTTGAGGCACAGGATTTTCAAAATCCATACGAATCAATTGCTGATGATGACTTAAGACTCTTAATTTACAAATCGTACCGCTGTCTGACAGAGCCCAGTCATAACTTACACCCGCCTGAGACATCAACTGGCTTAACTGTTGACCATGGGCGTCCATCTGGCCGGAGATATCTTTACCAACGATGCCTAAAAGATGCGCGGTTGCCCCTAATGCCACAATATTCAGCGCCACGTTAGCCGCGCCACCAGCACGCACTTCTTCAGAGGCTACCTTGACGACAGGCACGGGCGCTTCCGGTGAAATACGGCCGGCACGGCCGGTCCAATATTGGTCTAACATTACGTCGCCAACCACCAAAATGTTTGCGTTCGAAAAATCGTGCATAGGATTCATTACCAAAGAGTTTTAATATCGATTAAAATGATACCCTTAGTTTATCAGGATTCACTTACATGCATAGTTCCAAAACCTCATTTTCTAGCCTATTAATGGTCTTATTTACTGTAAGCCTGCTCTTTTCAACGCAAACTCAAGCCAAACAAGAGAATAATGATTTGATGTCACTCGCGATTGTAGGTGCTATCGGTTCTTTAGGATTTGCCTGTTACGAAGGCAAAGCTCCCTGCTCGCTTTCAGCAGGTGTCGACACCGACAAATTGACCTTCAGTTTAGATGCCGGGGCAGACAATACAACGGATCACCTGCGTTTAGGATTAGGGGCAGATTGGAAAGAAGCCGTTTACGAAACCCCATCATGGGAAATTGTCGGACGTTTGGAAGGCAGTTTTCACCAGTGGTCATCGACCCTAAGCAATCCTGATAACGACTCCGGTTATATTATTGGTATTACCCCGGTTTTCCACTATCAGCCTAAAAACTATCGCTATACGCCTTTTATTGAAATGGGTGGCGGGCCGCATTTATTAAGCGACATCACCATTGAAAATGACTACAAATCAACTCAGTTTCAGTTTGGGAGTATTTTTGGCTTAGGGGTTAAAAACCAAGATTTTGAAATCAGTTATCGTTACCTGCATATCTCCAACGCAGGTATTGAGATGCCAAACCCTGGTACCGATTTTCACAATATTCATGTCGGTTATTATTTTTAAGCCCACTTTACATCCCGACTTATTGCACTGACTAGACAAGTCGCTAAGCAAGCCCAAAAGAGAGTGTTATGCCAAAAGATTACCAAGCCATCGCCAAACAAGTTTTTGATATAGAAGCCGAAGCGATTTTAAACCTTAAAAACCAAATTGATGATGATTTTAATGGCAGTGTTAACGCCATTATTAATACGCAAGGCCGCGTGGTCATCTGTGGCATGGGTAAATCAGGATTAATCGGTAAAAAAATCATGGCGACCTTGGCGAGCACAGGAACACCTTGTTTCTTTATGCATCCCGGCGAAGCTTTTCATGGTGATCTCGGCATGGTCTCTCCAAATGATGTCTTCTTAGCGCTCTCCAATTCCGGTGAAACCGAAGAGGTTATTCGCTTACTGCCGTTTTTAAAAGACAATGGCAATATCGTTATCTCAATGACCGGCAAGCCAGAATCGACCCTGTCTAAAAATTCTGACTTCCATCTAAATATCGCCGTTCCAAAAGAAGCTTGTCCGCATCAGTTAGCCCCCACCTCTTCCACCACCGCGACTTTGGTGATGGGCGATGCGTTGGCAGTGGCTTTAATGGAAGCACGCAATTTCCAACCGCATGAGTTTGCGCGCTTTCATCCTGGCGGCAGCTTAGGTCGAAAACTGCTGACTCGGGTCAAACATGAGATGAAAAGCAAAAACCTGCCGTTGATTACAGCATCCGCCCCTATGAAAGAGGTCATTCACACCATGAATGATGGTCGCTTGGGTTTGTGCATTGTCGACCATGGCAAAGGCATTATCACGGATGGCGACTTACGTCGACATATGGAAATGGATGGGGGTAACTTCATGAAGTTGACCGCTGACGATATCATGCAAGTGAACCCAAAAATGATCTCCAGTGAAGCCCGTTTAAATGAAGCCGAAGAGCTGATGAACCTTCATAAAATCACCGCGCTCTTAGTGGAAGAAGATGGCCAAGCGGTAGGTGTTATTCAAATTTACGATTTGAATGGTTAGGACGTTTTATTCAGAATTTAGACCACGAAAATATTACCACGAAGGCACGAAGACACGAAGGTTTAAAACACTTTAAAACCGGTCAGGCCTCGCATGTCCTGCGGCTTTACAAAACCATGTGAGCGTAGGGTCATCTTTTGCCATGTCTTTCTTCGTGTCTTCGTGACTTCGTGGTTTCACTTAATCTTTAAAAGTTTAGTGACTTCGTGGTTCAACCAAAAAAAGCAGAATAATGAACCTATTTACCTATCGTTTTCTCACCACTTTAGCACTCCCACTGATTGCCTACTCGGGGTGGAAACGTTGTCGGAAACATGCTCTACAACAAGAGAAGCGACCCGACCTAGTTGATATTAAAGAGTGCTTCCGTTCACGTTTTGGTTTTAATCGCCAAAAGCTGCAAACTGGCGGCGTTTGGATTCATGCGGTTTCGGTCGGCGAAACGCGTTCCATTTTCCCACTGCTTTCTCGACTTAAAAAAGACTGCCCAGAATTACCGCTAACGGTCACCAATGGTTCTATTCAAGGTGCCTTGCAAGCGTTACAGTTTTCACCCGTGCCCATTCAACATCAAATGATTCCGTACGATTACGCGTTTGCTGTCAATCGGTTACTGGATCAACTGCAACCCAAACTGGTCATTATGGTGGAAACGGAAATATGGCCAAACCTCTACCAGGCCTGTTCAGAACGCAATATCCCGATTATGCTGATTAACGCACGATTAAAAGAGAAGTCGTTTCTGGCTTATCAGAAATGGGGTGGCAAGATGCTGAGCAATGCTTTAAATCAAACTCAACTGATTGCAGCGCAGTTCCCCATTGATAAACAACACTTTGAGTCATTGGGTGCCAATCCTCAAAAAATAAAAATACTGGGTAGCTTAAAGTTTGATTTAGACATTCCACCAGGCCTGGTTAAACAAGCTGATTTTTGGAAAACTGAAAACCAACTTGAAGAACGGTTTATTTGGATTGGTGCCAGTACCCACGCTCACCCACAAAACAATCAGGATTCAGAAGAACAACTTCTATTAAAAGCCCATCAACAGCTAGTGACAGACAGACCAGATGCGTTACTGATTCTGGCGCCACGCCATCCAGAGCGCTTTGATGAGGTTGCGTCGCAAATTGAAGCCTCTGGTTTGAGCTTTGCCAGGCGAAGCTTAAATCAAGAGATTACCGCAAACACTCAAGTCTATTTAGCAGACAGTGTCGGTGAATTGATGCGATGGTTTTCAGCCGGTGATGTCGCTTTTATTGGTGGCAGTTTAGTGCCTTTTGGAGGGCACAATATTTTGGAGCCCGCAGCCCTAAAAAAACCAGTTTTATCAGGGCCATACTATGCCAACTTACAGGCGTTATATGACTCCTTTATGCAGGACGATGCGTTAACAGTCGTAAACGATGCGACGGTCTTAGGCGACGAACTTATCCAGCTCGCAAACACTCCAGACAACCGTCAACTGCTTGGCGAGCTTGCTTATCAGAGCTTCAATCGACAAAGCGGCACCTTGGACTTGCTGATGCAAGAAATCCAACCGTTAATCAAGCCAACAATTCCATAAAAAATCAACCACGAAGGTACTAAGACACTAAGTTTTAAAGATTAAAACCATTGGTGTTTAGCCCCTTAAGAACAGTTATATCTTTAGACTTACCAGGCCTGGCATGTCCTGCGACTTTACAAAACCATGTTAGCGTAGGGTCAATTCTAACAGCCCCTTGAATAAACTTTTAAGACCCCTTTAAAAGCAAAAAGCCCGCTATTCATAGAATAGCGGGCTTTTTCTTCTTCAGTCAATGGCCATCCTGTTCGGCTTTATCAACCGAACAATATCCTTAATGCTTTGACGAAGATTTATGCGATAGGTACAGCGCTAAAGAGACCATCATAATCGCTAAGGCGTAATACAAAAGTTCCAGTGGCTCTGCGGGTTTTAAGAAGATGGCTTGTTCAAAAAACATAACGATTAAAATCATGACAATGACTTTAGCCAATTTGTCTTTTAAGTCATCCAAAGAGTTAATCATTAAAATCTTACTAGCATCTTTACCGCCTTCTTCTGCAGCATCAATCTTAGAGATAAACAACTCGTATAAACCCAGTGAGAATATCAACATAATTGCACCCAGTAAAAAACCATCAACCGCACCCACCGCATGGGCAACAGTTTGCGCCTTCAGTAGAGCACGCCCGGCATCATCTAATGAGTGATAATGCGATAAGTGTGAGATCGTGTAAAACACATCAATCGCAGTGGTATAGAACACGGCAAAAGCCGTAAACAAACTGGCAATAACGGCCACCAACACGACAAAACGACTGTTCCATAATGCCGATTCAAAAACTCTCTCGCTCACCCCTTGGACTTTATTTTCAGGTGCTTTAGAAGCCTCTTCATGATTATCTGACATATATACTCTCCTAATTAATCTTTGTTTAATATTACTTTTCCGTGCGGGGAATTGTTTCTATGGTGAGATTGTGATTGGTATAGATGCATAGATCACCGGCGATATGCAGTGCATTCTCAACCACTTCTCGCGCGGACAAATCTGTATTGGCCATTAAAGCTTGAGCAGCCGCATGCGCGTAACTGCCGCCAGAACCAATGGCAATAAAGTCATCTTGAGGCTCAATCACGTCACCCGTTCCAGAAATCAATAACATATTATCTTGATCCGCCACCAACATCATCGCCTCTAGCTTTCTTAAAGCGCGATCGGTACGCCACTCTTTCGCCATCTCTACCGCGGCACGCATCAATTGACCATTATGGGTTTGCAAGCGTGCTTCGAACCTTTCAAACAGCGTAAAAGCATCAGCAGTCGCCCCAGCAAAACCAGCGATTACCTGCTGATTATATAAACGACGTACTTTTCGGGCATTGCCCTTCATAACAATATGTCCCAATGTCACCTGACCATCGCCACCAATGACCATTTCGCCATTGCGTTTTGCACATAAGATTGTGGTTCCGTGAAATGACATGCTTGAATCCTCTATTGTCTGATTGACTTGATTTGGCTTAATGCTGACTATTTTAAATGAAAACGTCTGACGATTCGATAGGATTCGTTTTTTCTTGCGTCGTTTTCCTTAAAGACCTTTTAAATTAAGAGTTCTTCTTTTTGGCGCGAGGATGGGCTTGATCGTAGACTTGTGCGAGATGTTGCAGATCCAACTTAGTATATATTTGTGTGGTGGAGAGATTAGCGTGACCTAAAATCTCCTGCACGGCACGCAGGTCGCCACTGGATTCTAAGACATGTGTGGCACAAGCATGTCTTAATCTATGAGGCGACATCTTAGTCGGCAGGCCGGCTTGTAAGGTGCGTTTATCGAGCTGATTTTGGATGGAACGGACACTTAAGCGCCCACCGCGTTGATTGACGAAAACGGCTTGATCAATGGCTTCGGCATGTTCATCTCGAATCTTTAACCACACTTGAATGGCTTGTAACGCTTTTGAACCGACAGGGGCAAGGCGCTCTTTCATCCCCTTTCCCAAGACACGTACCCAACCTGACTCCATCTCATCCAGACCAGGAGAGAGGTCCAATTCAGCGCACTCTGAAACCCTGATTCCGGCAGAGTAGAGCAGTTCGAAAATAGCTTGATCTCGAACATCTTGCCAAGTTTCTAAGGGTTGCTCAAGCAGACGCTGCGTCAAATCGACATCTAAACTTTTAGGCAGCGGTTGGGGTTGTTTGGGGGCTTTTAAGCCCTTAGCAGGATTTTTAATGACTTGGTTTTCAAACAAGAGATAATTATAAAAAGAGCGAATTGCAGACAACTGCCTGGCGAGGGTTCTGGCACTGATGCCGCTTTGAACTCGAAAAGCTAAAAAGGCGCGAATCGTTTCCGAATCAATGGCTTGCCAATCTGTGAACTCCTTAACCAGAGTGGTCTGATATTCAACAGCGGTTTGATTAGAGAGAGAAGGTTGCGCGCGCTCATCCGCTTCGGACAATAACTCACCCGACAGATAAAACCCCAAAAGGATTCAATATCACGCTGATAACTAGAGACCGTATGCACCGATTTATTCTGTGATTGCAACTGCCTTAGATAGTCGTTTAATTGCATCTGTTAGGACCTTAAAAAAGGTGATTCATTTTAGCCGTCACTAACTCAGCCATCATTTTTAAAAAATAAGTGCCTAAGCTTGGATGAAAACGCTCGGTTTGACTGCCTAACGCCAATACACCCCAAACACCCTCTGTGCCCAAAGGTAAAACGCAGACAGAGGTCATCGGATCTTGGGTGTGGAACAAACCATTTTGCCACTTTTTTTCCAATAAACCACACGCAGGTTGATTAACGTGCATACGACTTTTTAAAGTCTCAGACCAAGTTTGACTGACGCCTAACTGACTAACCCCTCTCAAACTGACTTGAGGCACATCCCATGTGACCAGAGAAATATAATCTACGTTAAACAGCCCCCCCATATATTCATAGATGCAATCTACCGCCTGCTGATCCGTTTGAGTCGCCATCAGCGCTTTAGTGAAGTCTTGTACCTTCTGGAATAACACGCTGTTTTCACCGGCGACATCCATCAGACCGTCAACCTCAACTTGCAAGCCATCACGCTGTTCACGCAGTTGATATACTTGACGCTCTAATAACGAAACGGCGTTACCACTTTTGGGATGCGGCAGGCTCAACTCATCTAACAAATTCGGAAATACATGGAAAAAAGTCCGATTTTTATCTAAATAGTTGGCAATATCTTCAGCGTGTAATTGTTGATGGCTCATCCCTCTAAACTCCCTTCAAAAACCGTGACTGCAGGACCACTCATCCACACGGGTGAATCCATTTCACCATTCCAACTGATGACTAAATCACCACCCGGTAAAGTCACATTGACTTGATCGGCAAGCAACCCCCATTTTTTCAAGATCGCCATCGCGGCACAAGCGCCCGTCCCGCAGGCCAAGGTTTCAGCAGCACCGCGCTCATAGACTCGCAGTTTGATATGGGTCGGATCGATAATCTGTGCAAAACCGACATTGACGCGTTCTGGAAAAAGCGCATGTGATTCTAAGGCTTCACCCAATGCGGCAACGGGTGCTGACTCAATATCATTGACCAAAACAAGTGCATGCGGATTACCCATTGAAACCGCGCCTAAAGAGATCTTTTGTCCCTGCACATCCACCGAATAATGATCTTGCTGTTCTGGCTGACTAAAAGGCAAACTGGCTGGATTAAAATTAGGTGCGCCCATATTGACACGTATCAGACCATTGTCTTCAATATAGAGCACGATCACACCAGACGCCGTTTCGACCTGAATCTCAGTTTTGTCCGTCAATCCTTTGTCATAGATAAAGCGCGCAAAACAGCGGGCGCCATTGCCACACTGCTGAACCTCTGAACCATCCGCATTAAAAATTCGATAGCGAAAATCCACACCCGCCTGCGTCGCATGCTCCACGACCAACAGCTGATCAAAGCCGATGCCAAAGTGTCTATCCGACCATTGGCGGATTTTTTCGGCTGAAAAATCGATCTTTTGCTCTATGGCATCTATCACCATAAAGTCGTTTCCAAGGCCCTGCATTTTTGTAAAATTAAGTGTCATCACGCTAAGTTTTTCTTCTTCTGATTCAAGTTAGGTTTGAGTCCAAATTACTAAAGACTATCAATTCTTATGAATTTAGCATGCAAAACCGCAATACGCAAACCATCAACACGCAAATATAAGACCTTTTACTTTATAATATCTCTTCATATAATTTACCAGTTCAGATAAGTTCGGTATAAATTAAGTCTACACAAGCGCTTGAAGGATAATTTAAATGATGACCCCTAATGAAATTGTTCACAGTCTAGATGCCCATATTGTTGGCCAGGCAGAAGCCAAACGTGCCGTCGCCATTGCTTTGCGTAACCGCTGGCGTCGTAATCAACTGCCTGAAGCCTTACGCCAAGAAGTCACGCCTAAAAACATATTAATGATTGGGCCAACCGGGGTCGGTAAAACTGAAATTGCCCGTCGTTTAGCGAATTTAACCAATGCGCCCTTCTTAAAGATTGAAGCCACTAAGTTTACCGAAGTCGGTTATGTGGGGCGCGATGTCGACTCAATTATTCGTGACTTAGTTGAAAACGCCATGAAAATCACGCGTGACCAAGCGATGAAAAGCGTTCAACGCAAAGCTGAAGACGCCGCCGAAGAGCGTATTTTGGACATTCTATTACCCCCCGTTCGAGGTCGTGAAGAAGAGAGCCATGATGCTATGTCGGACACACGCCAGAAATTCCGTAAACGATTACGCGAAGGTGACTTGGATGATAAAGAGATTGAGCTGGATCTAAGTGCGACACCTGCGCATGTCGAAATTATGGGCGCGCCTGGCATGGAAGAGATGACTCAACAACTTCAAGGCATGTTTGAAGGGTTGGGGCAAACTAAAAAAGAGAAGCGTAAATTATCAATTAAAAACGCTTTAAAAGCCTTGATTGATGAAGAAGCATCACGCCTAGTAAAAGATGAAGACATTAAAGCCATGGCGATTGAAAACGTCGAGCAAAACGGCATCGTCTTTATTGATGAAATCGATAAGGTGGCCAAAGGCAATGAAAGCAGCGGAGGCGTCTCTCGTGAAGGCGTGCAACGTGACTTATTGCCATTGATAGAAGGCTGTAGTGTCTCTACAAAACATGGCACGATTAAGACCGATCATATTCTGTTTATCGCCTCTGGTGCATTCCATATTGCCAAACCTTCTGACCTGATTCCAGAACTACAGGGTCGACTACCGATTCGAGTGGAACTGAAGTCGTTACGCGTAGAAGATTTTGTTCGCATCCTCACAGAACCCACCGCGTCTTTAACGCGCCAAGCCATCGCCCTATTAAAGACCGAAGGGGTTGATTTAAGCTTTACTGAAGCGGGTATTCAGCGTTTGGCGCAAATCGCCTTTGACGTCAATGAAGGGACAGAAAACATTGGCGCGCGTCGTTTACATACGGTATTGGAACGATTGCTGGAAGAGATCTCTTTCGATGCCCCAAACCTTTCTGGTACAGAAGTGGTTATTACCGCTGAGTTTGTTGAAGAACGTTTAGGCGAATTGGCTGTGGATCAAGATTTATCACAGTTCATTTTGTAACAGACGTCTTCTATAGACAACTCCCTGAAACACTAAAAAATGAGTAGCTGAACTTTATGACAACGACTCCAAACCTAACCGAACTAAAACTACACCAAGCCTCGCGCAAACTGGAGATTCATTTCGACAGTGACGAGGCCTTTGAGTTAAGCTGTGAATATCTGCGTGTTTATTCACAGTCCGCTGAAGTCACCGGCCATGCGCCAGGCCAAGAGGTGCTGCAAGTCGGTAAACAAGATGTCACCATTGATGACATCACGCCGGTGGGTAACTATGCGGTAAAACTACACTTTAGCGATGGCCATGACAGTGGAATTTATACCTGGCAGAGATTGTATGACCTCGGTAAAAACCAACAAGATTACTGGGTGGATTATCTACGCCGCTTAATGCGCGCTGGCCACCAACATGCTGAGTTAGAGAAACTTAAACAACAGAATCGTTAAGCCGTGCTGAACGAATCAAGACATCACTAAAGAGTTCATATTATGAGTCAAAACAAACCAACCATCGATTTCGGATTTGCGGAAGTGCCGTTAGAAGAAAAAGTAAAAAAGGTCAAAGGCGTTTTTGACTCAGTCTCAAGCAATTACGACATTATGAACGACGTTATGTCGATGGGTGTGCATCGTTTATGGAAACGCCATACCATTGAACTGAGCGGCATTCGCCCCGGTAATGTGGTATTGGATTTAGCCGGCGGCACGGGCGATTTAACCAAAGCCTTTGCCAAACGTGTCGGTAAAACCGGGCGTGTAGTGTTAGCGGATATTAACGAAAGCATGGTGCGTGTCGGCCGTGACCGTTTAATCAATGACGGCATAGCAGGCAATGTTGACTATACCATCACCAATGCCGAAGCCTTAGCATTCCCAGACAACACCTTTGATGTTTGTACCATCGCTTTTGGCCTGCGTAATGTCACCAATAAAGACAAAGCGCTTGAAGAACTTTACCGTGTCTTAAAGCCGGGTGGCCAACTGATGATTTTAGAGTTCTCTAAAGTCACGCAACCGCTATTTGCGAAGTTCTATGATTTCTACTCCTTTAATATCCTGCCTAAAATGGGCAAGTTAATTGCCAATGACGAAGACAGCTACCAATATTTAGCCGAGTCGATTCGAATGCATCCTGATCAAGAAACACTGAAGCAGATGATGCTGAATGCGGGGTTTGATAAAGTAGAATATCTAAACATGTCAGAGGGGATAGTAGCCCTACACAGAGGCTGGAAGTACTAATAGTCCAGATAGGCTCTTAAAATCAGGAACCTCTTCGTTAGAAACGGTCGAGTACACTTGTACACTCCCTTTTTCTGCCTCGACTTCTCGGCTTTAAGAACTTTCTGAATCTATTTAAGCTTATCAATCTATTACGTTATCAAACACCGATTACTATAAGAGTTTAACTATGAGCAACCAACCAGGCCTGGTGAATATTTCTTTATCGAAAACCATTGAATCGGTTTTAAATACCGCGATTCGTTTAGATGAAGAGAAAGGGCAAGCTTTTAAAGAATTGGATGATAAAGTGATTAAGATCACTTTATCGCCGGTCGCCTCGCCTCTCTATTTTTTGTTTACCAACTATATGGTCAGTGTCCAAAACCAGTTGACTGGCGAACCTGATGCCGCCATAGGATGTACTCTATTTGATTTCATGAGTTTGCCATTAAACCGAACTTTGCCGACGAGTTCGATTGAAGGTGACAGAGCGCTTGCTATGCAATTTATCGATGGGCTTTGTGGCCTTGAGATTGATTGGGAAGAACACCTATCGCACTACACGGGCGATTTAGTCGCTTTTAAAGTCGGCCATGGCATTCGCAGCTTTTTTGAGCAAAAACAAACCACCAAATCTAACCTGGGCGAAACGGTAAAAGAGTATCTGCAGTTTGAGATCAATACCCTACCAACCCAAAGCCAAGTGAACCATTTTGCGCAGAAAGTGCAGCAAACCCAGGATGATGTTGACCAGTTGGCGTTACGTATTGAGGCCTTGCTTGCAAAAGCATGACTTCATTCTTAAACCACACGCCGTATAATCCCCTTTAATCAGACACTTAAAGATAATTCAGCATGAAGCCAATTAAACAATTTTTCCGCATGATTAAGATCAATCGCGTCTTAACCTATTATCAAATCGACAAGATGGTTTTGACCGATACCAAATATAGCTGGTTAATATGGGCGAACCTTATTTTGCCGTGGAACTGGCGCAAAAAATCCGCCGCTGGTCGTGGTGAACAAATCCGCCTGGCACTGGAAGAGCTTGGGCCTATTTTCATTAAGCTTGGTCAAGCGCTCTCGACCCGTAAAGACCTCTTGCCCCAAGATATCTCTATCGAGTTGGTTAAATTGCAGGACGACTGTCCGCCGTTTGATGAAGTTCATTCAAAACAGTTGATTGAAGAAGGTTTAAAACAAACGGTCGAAGAGGCATTTGCCGAGTTTGATCCGATTCCGATGGCCTCCGCCTCTATCGCACAAGTCCATGCAGCCACCCTGCACTCAGGCACAGAAGTCGTTGTTAAGGTGGTCAGACCGGACATTAAGCCCGTCATCGAACAAGATGTGGCCATTATGTTTGGCCTAGCCAAACTGTTTGAAGCCGCCGTACAAATCGCTAAACGTCTACACCCTGTCGAAGTGGTTGCCGAGTTTGAAAAAACCATTCTTGATGAACTCGACATGATGCGCGAAGCCGCCAATGCCACTCAACTTAGACGTAACTTTGAAGACTCTGATCTACTTTATGTCCCTGAAATCTATTGGTCACACACCAGCCAGAGTGTGATGACGATGGAACGCATCTACGGTATTCGAATCAGCGAGACCGAGAAACTGATTGAAGCCGGCATTGATTTAACGGATCTATCGGCAAAAGGCGTGGTCATCTTCTTTACCCAAGTCTTTAAGCACAACTTTTTTCATGCTGACATGCATCCTGGCAATATCTTTGTTCTGCCGGATGGTCGTTATGCCGCCATCGACTTCGGCATTATGGGTACGCTAGCACCGGATGACCAACGCTACTTAGCAGAGAACTTTTTAGCCTTCTTTAATCGTGATTATCTACGCGTTTCTGAACTGCATATTGAATCTGGTTGGGTACCAAAAGGTACACCTGTTAATGAATTTGAATCGGCGATTCGCTCTGTCTGCGAACCTATCTGGGATCGTCCGCTAAAAGACATCTCTTTCGGCTTGGTGTTAATGCGCCTCTTTCAAACCGCCCGCCGTTTTGGAATGGAAGTACAACCACAGTTAGTGTTACTGCAAAAAACCCTGCTCAATATTGAAGGCTTAGGTCGTCAATTAGATGATGAACTCGATCTCTGGGATACGGCAAAACCTTTCCTAGAAGATTGGATGCAAGAACGAGTGGGCCCAAAAGGTCTGGTTAAAAACATTAAAGCCAATCTGCCTTTTTGGATTGAACAAGCGCCACAACTACCAGGCCTATTGCATGCAAGCTTGCATAAGATGGCGCACATGGACATGCATCAACAATCAGACCAGATTGCACGTTTAGAAAAGCAGATTGAAGCCCAAACTACCGCTCAGCGTAATCGCACGATTGGGGTACTGATTATCCTCTTTGCATTACTACCAGGCCTGGTCAATCAAGACTGGATTAATGAAAGTTGGTTACAAGTTGTACTCATCGTCACAGGGGCTTACTTTATTATTAAAAAGTAAGCTCTTGTAGGTAATCAAACCATCAAGCCTATCGTCATTATTAAATAACCATTTAATGGTATCGTCATTAGGCGTACGGGTGATAAAATTAGTTAAACGAGTCTAGTTAGGATAGTCATCAAGGAAAATTATGAACAGACAACTCAATACAATTATGATTTCTCTCATACTTGCGTTTACCTCGCTGCAAGCCAATGCCAGTGGATACTTACCACTTGCCGTGGATCTACAAAAAGCCGCCGTCGTTGCTGAAAAAAACCAAGTGCCCATTGTTCTTTTTGTGACAGCTACCTGGTGTAACTACTGCAAGAAATTAGAAGAGAACATTCTAGAACCCTTGTTTATCACCACCGATTTAGAAGAATACGGTTCCTTTAGACAACTGCTACTGGATAAAGCTCATTGGATGATGAAAGATTTCGATGGCAATGATATCGAGATGAAAGGTTATGGCCCAAGCCTTGGCGTTAAAGTCGCACCCACAACACTGTTTTTTAACAGCAAGGGCGAACAGATTGCTGACCCGATTATTGGTTTAACCCTAGAAGAGTTTTATCCGGGTAATTTAGAAAAGTCTCTGAATCAGGCTCTAAAAGCTTTAGGCAATCCAAAGCGTGTTGATATCTATAAAATGGTCAATGAAAGCACGGTAAAATATTGATTTAATAAAAATAGAGCATAAATAGAAGCTCTATTGAGCTTCAAGTTTAAAACAAAAAAAGCCAGGTATTCAATGAATACCTGGCTTTTTTATTTTTCAGAGAGTTAAGGCCGCCTATTTAAAATATGATTCACGTGGAACACTCTTCGTTGTCATCAGACACTCTTAAACCACCATATCATCCTAGATTTAAGAGTGGCTACTAACGAGTTCGGTAACGTGGTTCACTGAATAAAGGCACCGCATATTCGATGTCCTTATCATTCTCTAACATTTCCAGCACAGCATCATATGAAGTCGTCGGCTTCACATCAAATATTGCCATACGTGGACTTGGAAGTTGTGTCAGCATCTTAAAACCATAAGTCGATTCCATCGTATGCAAATCATCTTCTTGGTACGTTTTAATAATTAAGCTGCCTATAACCACCGCACTTGAACCGGATTGTTTATTCAACAATACCGGCATAAAGTCATAGACCTTACCGTTATATACTTTCTGTAAAGGCGCACAAGTGTCGGCCGTAAACCAAGACTCTGCCGTCTCATAAATATGCCACGCACCGTTACGCTCCAATAAAGTAAGTTCAAACTCTGTTGGTAACAGCGCAAGCGGCAACAAACTGGCAATACGCTTTGGTTCAGGTTGATAAGTCTTCTCTCCAGCCTTTACCGCGACCGTAAAGCAGGGCTCACCATACGACCAGGCCTGGTAACTTATCAACAGACCAACAAATAGGATAAACGCGCGTAGTAGGGTATTATTTTGATTAGTAATCATGATTCATGTCCATAAAATTTAAGTGACCATTCGGTGAGTTTTCCTGCACCTTCTATACCATCGTCTAGATCTCGGATTATGAGCTGCCAATCGCCATTAATAGGCTCACCATAGAATGCATGACTGATTAAAGTTAAATCGTTCATATCATTATCGGATTGGTACGCATTAAAAGGTGTCAGTAAAATGCTTTGAGTGCCTGCAGGAGATTTTAAAACAATTTGGTAATCACTGATATCTATATCGCCACTCGTCAGAGCGTTAATACTTAAGGTCAATGTCACGCTTTCAACAATATCACTCTCAGCAACATTCAGAATTCGAGTGACACCAGTGGCGTCATTATCAGGTACCGTTAGAGATTCGGGAAAAGGGCCTTTTAAAACCGTTTTCCACGCATCAAAAGTCGTATCGTTATCATCCCAAGCTAACGCCATAGTTATTGCGGCATCCACATCGACCGCACCAAATCCATAAGCGTTACTAAATTGATAACCAGCGTCATTTATTATCCAGCCCGCTTCTATGACAACGCCACTTGCTGATTTTGCAGTGAGTCCAGACTCTATCTGTCGAGCTGTAGTGGCCAAAACATGCTTAACTTCGCGCCAGTTTAAATTTGGATTAGCTTCTAGTATTAGGGCAACGGAACCACTAACCATCGGCGTGGCCGCTGAAGTTCCTGCGAACCCTGTGTAATAATCGCAATTATCTTCAGAATCTATAGGCGTCGTGTTATATCCTGACAAACAGCCACTTTGATCTGTCGTTACCATTGAAGGCAAGTTACCACCTGGTGCAGATAACCATAATGCTGAACCCGTATTTGAATAACTGGCACGTACATCATCAGCATTAAACGCTCCTATCACCATTTGAAAAGGTGAAGCATGTTCAGATTCCATATTGACGTTATAGCAGGTGACGTTATTAGCAATCGCTTTCTGACATTCCGAGGTACTAAAAACCACGCCTCCAGAAAACTCATTACCACCAGCCTTAACGTAAACAGCCCCCTTACCAGAACGTAGATTTGTAGTCCCCCACTCCATCGCTCCGATTAAAGAATCGTAGTAGGCTAAATCAGTGCCTGTTGGCGTAATATCGGTGTTACGCCCATAACTTTTATTGAAAACATCAACCTCTATAGACGTTAAACCTGTAAAGGTATCCGCTGATGGCTGATAACCAAGCGAAGCCAGCTCTTCATTAAATTCTTGTGTGGCCAAAAAATTAAAACCCTTCAACTCTGCACTCGGCGCAACGCCCCAAATACCAATAGTATTACCACCACGGGCGCCTGCTAAACCGGCGACACCCGTACCATGATCTCCATCCGTATTAGACGCTGTCGGATCAAACGGACCTTTGGTATTATTTGGATAACTAAAGTTATAAGAACCATTCTTCATCACATTCGGAGCTAAATCGACATGGGCAATCTCCAAACCCGTATCAATTATCGCAATCTGAACACCATCACCCGTGTAACCCTGAGCATAAGACTCAGCTCCGGTTCCGCCGACCAATACACGAATGTCGGCACCAGAGGTTCCTGTCCCAGTGTTCGTATCTTGGCCTGTATTTTCAAGATACCATTGCTCACTAAATAGAGGGTCATCTATACTTGAAATTGGGATTATTAATATAGTGACTAAGGCTCTATCAGAATCGCCGTCAACATCAGTCAATGAATAAGTAAAACTATCAGCCCCTTCAAATGTAGAGCTTGGATTATATGTAAAACTACCATCACTATTAACTATCACCGTTCCCTGAGCAGGGTTAGTGGCGAGGGCCCAGACATTCCCACCATCAACACTAAGCGTATCATTACTTGCGAGGCTACCACTGATCGATTCATATGTATCAAGTGTAAAACGATCATCAGCCGCTATCGGAACTGTACCCGACATGGCCACAGGATCGGAACCACCACCGCCTCCTCCACAACTAGCGAGCATGAACAAAACAACAACACCTAATAAAATTCGTATATAAAACATTATGTTACCAATCAAAACTCACGAAAAAGAACGAAAAATTAAAATGACAACATTACATTATCATGTAAATAGCCTCCACTTACAGAACTCTACACATTTTAAACGAAACTAGATTATCAGAACAGCATTAACCCTGACCTTTAAGATTAAAGCAAAGGTGATATGAATTAAATCAATTAATCGTGGAAATAAGCTTTTAAAATAAAACAAAAAAGCCCGCAAATGAAGTGACCCCAAAAAGTTGGACATTTTAGTTAAGCGGCACTTAAGGCCTGGTTTCGATATTCTATCGGAGTCAGGCCTTTTAGTTTCACCTTGATTCGTTTTGTATTGTAATACTCGATATAGTCTTTAATTTCTTCCATCAGATGCTCAGCGCTGTTGAACTTCTTACGATGATACATCTCGGTTTTTAGGATTCCAAAAAAGTTCTCAGCAACCGCATTGTCTAAACAGTTCCCTTTTCTTGACATACTCTGAGTTAATCCATGCTCTTTAAGTAGCTTCTGAACTTCACCATGCTGATACTGCCAACCTTGATCACTGTGGAATATTGGTTTGGCTTTGCCTTTTAACTTACTCATCGCTTCTTTAAGCATGTCCGTCACCAGTGGAAGGCGTGCATTTGTGGCGACTCGATAACTAATCACTTCTTGGTTAAACAGGTCAATCACGGGGGATAAGTAAACTCGCTGTTCTCCGACTTTAAACTCCGTGACATCGGTTACCCATTTTTTATCCGGTGCATCGACGTGGAAGTTTCGTTGAAGCACATTCTCGGCAATTCGGCCTACTTGACCTCTATAGGATCGGTAACGCTTTGGCCTGACGAATGACTTCAAGTTCAGTTCCTGCATTAAACGTTGAACGGCCTTCTTGTTGAGAATGTGACCTAATCGCCTTATTGCATAGGTAATGCGTCGATACCCATAACGACCTTTATGTCCATTAAAGAGTTGTTGAATCGCTCTTTTAACGTCCGCATAACGATCAGGTAGCGCACTGCGAGCCTGATGGTAATAAAACACACTTCGTGCAAGCCCTGCGGCCTTGAGAAGATGTTTAAGTTGATAGAACTTTCTAAGCTTATCTATGAGCCCTGCTTTTTCTTGGTTTGGCGTCCTTTTTCCTGAAGCAGGGCATCGAGCTTTTTTAAATAGGCATTCTCCGCTCGACGGTACTCGAGTTCTTCACGTAACTCTTCTAGGCTCATTTGTTCAGTTGGCTTAACGGGCTCTTGCTTTTGGTTTTTTTCAATTTTCTACCCTGCTTTTTAGGCTGCAAGCCTGAAAGGCCGAACCGTTCGAATTGAGTTAGCCAAGTAGAAATCGTACCCGAAGAACTCTGGAGTAGTCAACACTTTCTGATACCTAGACTTTTTTCCATTTGAGCTAAATGCTCCATTCTTTCTTGTTCGAATTTCACCGGTGATAAATAACCGTTCGTACTGTGCGGTCGAATATGGTTGTAGTGACCCATATATTCAGCAATGASTYGTCGTGT